>Ga0209777_10000167_pt1 | contig 113558 bp, 71 predicted proteins | sample FrelakmetHBP12HB_FD_187147 | JGI IMG/M metagenome (GOLD analysis project Ga0209777, IMG submission 187147) | Freshwater lake sediment microbial communities from the University of Notre Dame, USA, for methane emissions studies -HBP12 HB (SPAdes)... | ecosystem: Environmental > Aquatic >...
ATATTGACTTAGTGGATATATGTTTATAAGTTTTATAATTTACTAACATCCCCTCGGGCGGAATGGCCAACAATGACCGTTTTCGAAAGTATTCCGTTAGAAGCATCCGCCTCCGTGGGAATCCAGGATAGTGGAATAATGGGTGCAACCGAAAACCAAAAGCTTTTTATCTCTGGTCTTTTCCCAATATTCCAACTTTCCATCATTCCAATATTCATTTTTTTTAATTTTCTGTTGCAAAATCAACGAAGATAGGATATAAAGAAAAAATTACCAAGGGTTACGAGCGCCCTTGGTTTCATTTTGTAAGGCAGGCAGTCCCTACTCCGGCACCTACCTGGTATACCTTCTCATCTCAGCAAGGTCAGGCATGAACCTCATGCTGGGGCGCCCGGTCTGGATGGCGAAGTCGAAGTAGAGGAAAGACAGGAGTGTTCCATGTTACGAAGCCTTAAACTGAAGTTCGTCATTTATGCGGCCATTACCCTTTTCTCCATCCTTCTTCTGCTGCCCACGGTAACGTCCGAGTTGCCCTCATGGTTTGGTAAAGTCATCCCGGGTGAGAAGATCCATCTGGGTCTCGATTTGCAGGGCGGGATGTACCTGCTCCTCGAAGTCGAGGCAGAGAAGGCGGTTGGGGGCTATATCGAGCAGATCGCGACGAACCTTGGGGATGAGTTGAGAGCAAGTAGTATCCCCGTCGGAAGGGTGGAACGAAACCGAGAAGGCCAAATCGTCCTGGAATTCTCCGGACCGAAGGAGAAGGTGGATAACCTCCTCAGTCAGCATTTTGGAATGCTGCGAGAGCTTTCCTCCTCCTCCGGGGAGGGCGGGATATGGAAATATCAACTCATTCTCGATAGCAAGGAATTAGAGAATCTTAAAAAGCGATCGATCGACCAAGCATTGGAGATCATCCGAAATCGAATCGATCAGTTCGGCGTCTCCGAGCCCGAGATCACCCTTCAGGGGACGGATCAGATACTGGTTCAGCTTCCGGGAATCAAAGACCCTCAGCGGGCGATCAATCTCATCGGCCAGACGGCGCTTCTGGAGTTTAAACTGGTGGACGATGAAGGAAACCTGGACGAGGCCCTGAAGGGCAATGTTCCTGCCGGTGATATTATTCTGTACCAGCGATCTGTAGACCCTCGGACCGGAGCGGTGAGAAGGGTTCCCTATCTGCTGAAGGAAAAGACCCTGATGACCGGTGACGTGATCAAGGATGCACGGGTGGCTATCGATTCTCAATTCAACGAGCCCTATGTGGCCATGGAGTTCAACGATATCGGAGCGCGGCTGTTTGAACAGGTCACCGGCGCCAATGTGAAAAAGCGCCTGGCCATCATCCTGGACAATAACGTCTATTCCGCTCCCGTGATCCAGGAGAGGATTGGAGGAGGGAGAGCCCAGATCACCGGACGGTTTACCACGGAAGAAGCTAAGGATTTGGCAATCGTCCTCCGGTCTGGTTCCCTGCCGGCCCCTGTAAAGATCATCGAGCAGAGAACCGTGGGGCCCTCCCTCGGACAGGATTCGATCCGGAAGGGCATCTTCTCGACATTCATCAGCGCAGCCCTCGTGGTCGCTTTCATGATTTTCTACTACCGGGCCTCCGGGATCATCGCGGACATCGCTCTCGTCTTAAACATCCTCATCACCTTAGCTGCTCTTGCCCTGTTCCGGGCTAGCTTGACCCTTCCTGGCATTGCAGGTCTGGTCCTATCCGTTGGAATGGCTGTGGATGCCAATATCCTGATTCACGAGAGGATCAAAGAGGAGCTGAAGTGGGGCAAAACCCTCCGTGCAGCCATCGATCAGGGCTATCACCGGGCCTTTTCCGCGATCATCGATTCCAATTTGACCACGTTGATCTCCGCGATCATTCTCTATCAGTTTGGAACAGGTCCGGTAAAAGGATTCGCTGTCACATTAAGCATCGGGATTCTGGCAAATCTTTTCACCGCCATCTCGGTTACCCGGTGGGTTTTCGATTTTGTCACCCTGAAAACGGGAGTGAAACGTCTGAGCATCTAATCATCGAGGTCATTGGCTTATGAAATTATTCCGATCGGAAACGCACTTCGATTTCATCGGCAAACGAAAAATTACCCTCTGGATTTCTACGACGGCAATCCTCGTCAGTGTGCTCTCCATTCTTCTTCACGGCGGGCTGAATTACGGGGTTGATTTCGCAGGCGGCCTGGTGATGCAGATTAAGCTTTCCAAATTAACGGATATCGCAGAAGTCCGCAGCAATGCAGAGGCCATCGGTTTGAAAGATGCGGCGGTCCAGAAATTTGGCGGAGAGAATGAGTTTTTGATCCGCGTGGAGAAGAGCTCTGAAGATTTGGAAGCTCTCTCGAAAAGGATCCAGACCTCTCTCCAGGAGCGATTCAAGGATAAGGCCCTCGAAATTCGGAGGGTTGAAGTGGTTGGTCCCAGAGTGGGGAAGGATTTGAAGACGAAGGCTCTCTGGGCTGTGGGGCTTTCGTTCTTAGCTATTTTGATCTATGTGGCAGTTCGATTTCATGAATTCTCCTACGGTCTCGGGGGCATCGTTGCTTTATTCCACGATGTCGCGGTCACGTACGGTGCCATCTCTATCTTCAACCTGGAGTACTCCTTATCCCTTCTGGCTGTGATCCTGACGATCATCGGTTTCTCCATCAATGACACCATTGTCATTTTTGATCGGGTGAGAGAGAATATCAAGAAGATGAGGAAGGAAGACCTGGTGACCATCTTCAATGTCAGCATCAACGAGACCCTTGAGCGAACGATCCTTACCACAAGCACTGTGATGATGGTTGTGGTGATCCTGTTCTTGTTAGGCGGGCCAGTCATCCATGAATTTACAATCGCCCTTATCGTCGGGTTGATCACCGGGACCTATTCTACGGTCTACATTGCAAGTCCGGTGGTGCTTTTCTGGGAAATGCGTATTTCAAGCAGAAGAAGGATGAAACGGTAGGATTTCGAGGAAGATCGGGATTTGAGCGGCATTCAGTCCTTGACAGCGCGGGAAATCATGTTTTAAATTTAGTTATTTGAAAGGAATGATTGACAGAATGCAGAAGACCTATCAGGCGAAAAAAGGAGAGGTGGAGCAGCAGTGGTTCCTGGTGAACGCGGAGGGGAAGATCCTTGGCCGCCTGGCAACCGAATTGGCCAGGATCTTGCGTGGGAAGCATAAACCCATTTACACCCCCCATGTGGATACGGGAGATTTCGTCGTAGTCGTTAATGCAGGGAAGGTGGTTCTTACCGGAAACAAGATGAAGGGAAAGATTTACTACCACCATACCGGCCACCCGGGTGGGATCAGGCGGATCAGCGCTGAAAAGCTTCTGGCCAAGAAACCGACGGAGCTCCTCAGGACCGCGGTGAAAGGGATGCTGCCTAAGAACAGCCTGGGGAGGCAGATGCTCCGGAAGCTAAAGATCTATGCCGGCCCCAGTCACCGTCATGGGGCCCAGATGCCAGCTCCCCTTGCCCTTTAGGAAAAAAAATCGCATGGCCCACAGGGCCGAGAGCATTGCGTAAGAAATCAGGACAATGAACGTTTTCGTGATTTGAGGATGGCCTCCGGACAGGGGCTATTTATTAGAGAGAGAGGGTACCGTGGCAGAAAAAATTTATGCAACAGGCAAGAGAAAGACGTCGATCGCAAGGGTTTGGCTTGAACCGGGCGAAGGGAAGTTCGTCATCAACGAGAGAGCCATCAGAGAGTATTTCGGTAGAGAGACCCTTGAATTGATGGCTGTTGAGCCTCTCGAACTGACCGGAATCCGGGGTCAGGTCGATGTGAGAGTCAACGTCCAGGGAGGGGGCATCGCGGGGCAGACCATTGCCGTTCGTCATGGCGTGTCAAAGGCCCTTCTCCAGTACAATCCGGATTTTAAGGATGCCCTGAAGAAGGCCGGGTTCTTGACAAGAGATTCAAGGGTCAAGGAGCGGAAGAAATACGGACTGAGGGGCGCAAGGCGAAGACCGCAATTCTCCAAACGGTAACCCATGGCCAGAGTAGGGGCGAACGGCGGTTCGCCCTTGTCGAGAAGGGGAGGTCAGGGGACCTCCCCTTTTTTATTGCGGTTTATTTGGTTTCTCTGGTGTGTTTCGTTCGTTGAACCAGAAAAACCAGAAAAACGAACTAACCCGGACAGAAGTAGGGTGGATTAAGCGTAGCGAATCCACCATTTAGCATGCCGCTATTGCGAGGTAGATCCAAACAATTAGTATCGTTCAAAAGGTGAGGCATAAATGTTTTGACAGCCGAACAAACCAAGCGGTCCCTTTAGAAAACCTCCGAAATCTCCCCTCCCCTCGTGGGAGGGGATTAAGGGGAGGGGGGAAGTTGCTGAAATTATTAATAAAGTTTGTAACATTCTCACCCCCACCCTCACCCTCCCCCATCGAAGGGGGAGGGGAAATTGCTTGGGGCCGGAGTTGCTTTGAGTGGTTTATTGAAATGCCTCACCTTTTGAACGTTACCAAACAATTTGCAATTTCTTGAGGAGAAATGTATGAAAACGCGGGTTGGCATTATCGGCGCAACAGGTTACACAGGCGTAGAACTCCTTCGTTGCCTCCTACATCACCCTGAAGTGGAGGTGACTGCTCTCACCTCTCAGAAATACGCCGGACAGGACATCGACCGTGTCTTTCCGTCTTTGACGGGACGTCTATCGCTGAAATGCGAAGAGCTATCCATAGAGCGGATCGCAGAGAAGACCGATTTTATCTTTACGGCCGTTCCCCACAAAACAGCCATGGAAACCGTCCCTCTCTTTTATCAGAAGGGGAAAAGGATCGTGGATCTCAGTGCTGATTTTCGATTTCAGGACCCCAGGGTATATGAATCCTGGTACCAAAAACATTCGTGTCCTGAGCTTCTTTCGGAATCGGTCTTCGGACTCCCGGAGCTTCACCGGGAGAAAATCCGCAAGGCAAAGATCGTCGGAAATCCGGGATGTTATCCCACCGGTGCCCTCATCGGATTAATCCCCCTTCTGAAAAGCGCGATGATCTCGACGGAAAATATCATCGTGGATTCGAAGTCCGGAACAAGCGGGGCAGGAAGAGACATTGTCCTGGACTCCCTTTTCTGCGAGGTCAACGAAGGGGTGAAGGCCTATAAAGTGTTCCAGCACAGGCATCTTCCTGAGATCGAGGGAGAACTGAGTCAGCTCGTTGGCAAAAAGATAACGGTGAATTTCGTGCCCCATCTCATCCCGATGGACCGGGGAATTCTGTCAACGATTTACGTCACCCTGACGAAGAAGATGAAAAACGAAGAGGTGTTGAATGTCTATAAAGAATCCTACCGGCAGGACCCTTTCGTCCGGATCTACCCGAAAGGGAAGCTCCCCAACACGAAGGGTGTTCGAGGTTCAAATTATTGCGATGTGGGAATGATTGTGAACGAGGACGACGGCCGGGTGGTCGTCGTCACGGCCATTGACAATTTAGTCAAAGGGGCCTCGGGCCAGGCCGTTGAGAACATGAATATTATGCTCGGGTTCCCTGAGACCATGGGCCTGGAGGTCCTACCCATCTGGCCGTAATGGGCATAGGCATAGCGTTTCGCTGATAGCTGATGGCGAATGGCTCATGGTCGAAGGCTCAAAGCGGAAAAGCAAGCAAAGCGTGTAGCGCCTTTGACCTTTCAGCCATTATTCTTTCATTGATGTTTCCTTTGAGCTTTCCGCTTTGAGCCTTTACCCATTATTCCATCACTCCATCACTCCATTGTTGTCGGTTTTCCATTTTACAACCAGTCCACTTTCTGTTAGATTATTCTCGGACATAAATCCATGAAACCCCATACCCCTGCGATCAAACAGTATCTCCAGATCAAGAGCCAATACCCGGACGCCATCCTTTTTTTCCGCATGGGAGATTTTTACGAGATGTTTTTTGAGGATGCCCAGATCGGGTCGAAAGAGCTCAATATCACACTCACATCAAGACAGAAGGGCCATAAGGACGCCGTCCCCCTGTGCGGTGTTCCTTATCATGCTGCCGAGTCCTATATTGGAAAGCTCCTCCAGAAGGGATATAAAGTTGCCCTCTGCGAACAGGTGGAGGATCCGAAGTTAGCGAAAGGAATTGTCAGGCGCGAGGTCGTTCGTGTATTCACTCCAGGCCTCTTAACCGATTCGGTCTATCTCGGAACAGGTGATAGCAATTACCTGATGGGATTTTGTGCCGAAGGGGAGGTGTTCGGCCTTGCCTTTCTGGAGATTTCTACAGGAGAATTTCGAACCTCTCAAATCTCAGGACTGGATTCCTTCATGAATGAAGCCCTGCGAAACGAACCCAAAGAGATCCTCACCTCGAAGGATTTTCAGGGACACCCCTGTTTCGAGCGATTCGCAAAGGTCTTTGGGAACGGCTTGATGACCTATCTCGACGATTCGAAATGGGATGCCGTGAAGAACTTCAGCAAGATTAAGGGTCAGTTCCCTCTTGAGGGGGAACGAGTCGTGGAAACGGCTCCTTTGGCGGCACTCGCAGCAGAAATGGTCCTGCGCTATGCGGAAGAAAGTCAGAAGACTCCCCTTTCTCATATTCGTTCTCTACTTTTTTATCAGGTCCAGGACTTCATGGTGATCGATGAGACAACGAAGAGGAATCTGGAACTTACCCAGTCCCTCTCGGGACAGGGGAAGAAGGGTTCTCTTTTCTGGGTGCTCGACGAGACGATGACGACCATGGGAAGCCGGGCCCTGCGGCAGTGGTTACATTACCCTCTGATGAACGTTCAGGTGATCAACCGGAGGCTCGAAGGCGTTTCGGAACTGAAGGGGAAACAGATCGAGAGAAAAGAGCTCAGGGAGGCTCTGAAAGAGATCCAGGACATGGAAAGGTTGACCTCCCGGATCTACCTTGGCCATGCGAACGCCCGGGACCTCCTGGGGCTTAGAAGTTCCCTTCTGAGCCTGCCGGAGCTGAAGAAGGGGCTTCAGAAATTCGAGACGGCGCTCCTCCAGGATCTTGCCTCAGAGGTAGAGGATTTCCAGGACCTCTGCCAGCTTCTCGAATCCTCCATTGCCGAAGATCCTCCCCTGACCGTCCGGGAGGGCGGACTCATTAAATCGAATTATGATAAGGAGCTCGACGAGCTGAGAGCGATCTCTAAGGAAGGGAAGGGCTGGATTCTCAGGCTCGAGGAAGAAGAGAGAAAGAAGACGGGGATTCCGTCTTTAAAGATCCGCTACAATCAGGTCTTCGGCTACTATATTGAGGTCACCAGGAGCAATTTTCATCTCGTTCCCGACCGTTATACGCGCAAGCAGACCCTTGTCAATGCGGAACGGTTTATCACGCCTGAGTTGAAGGAGTTCGAGACGAAAGTCCTGGGCGCAGAAGAAGAAATCTGCCAGCTCGAGTATCGGCTTTTCGAAGGGATTCGAAAGAAGGTGGCAGAGGCCACCCCGCGGCTTCTGAAGACAGCCTCTGCCGTTTCAACCATCGACGTCCTTGCTTCCCTGGCAGAGGCGGCCGACCGGTACGACTATGTGAGACCTCATGTGGATGAAAGCGATGCCGTGGTGATCCGGGACGGGAGACATCCGGTGCTCGAAAGGATGACACTCCAGGAGAGGTTCGTCCCAAATGATGCCGAGATGGATACGAGGACGCATCAGATCCTGATCATTACGGGTCCGAATATGGCGGGCAAATCAACCTATCTGAGGCAGGTGGCCCTCATTATTCTGATGGCTCAGATTGGGAGCTTCGTGCCCGCGAAGGAGGCCCGGGTCGGGGCGGTCGATCGGGTTTTTACGCGGATCGGTGCCTCGGATAATATCGCCATGGGACAAAGTACCTTCATGGTCGAAATGACGGAGACCGCCCGCATCCTGAATCAGGCCACTTCAAGAAGCCTTGTGATCCTGGACGAGATCGGAAGGGGGACGAGCACGTTTGATGGGTTGAGCATTGCCTGGGCTGTTGCCGAACATCTTCACGATAACATTCCGTCCCTCAGACCGAAGACGCTCTTTGCAACTCACTACCATGAATTGATCGAAATGGCTCTTACAAAGGAAAGGGTCAAGAATTATAATGTGGCTGTCCGGGAGTGGAGCGGGGAGATCATCTTTCTTAGGAAAATTGTGGAAGGGGGAACGAATCGAAGCTATGGCATCCAGGTGGCACGCCTGGCCGGTCTTCCTGAAAAGGTGATCGACCGGGCGAAAGAGATCCTTTTAAACCTGGAAAAAGGTGAACTGGACTCGGTCGGAATGCCGAGGCTTGCGACGACAAGAAAAACGGTTACGAAACCACCTGGAGCTGTGCAGCTCTCTCTCTTTGCCCAGCCCGATCCTGTACGATCAGAACTGAGGAGGCTGAAGGTCGAGCAGTTGACGCCGATCGACGCATTGAATATTCTGAATGAATTGAAGAAGAAGGCAGATGCCAGTAGCGAGTAAAAAAGGAATATTGGAATGATGGAATGTTGAAATATTGGGAAAAGATTAAAGATTAGAGATAAAAAGCCTTTGGTTCTCGTTTGTACCCATTATTCCAGTATTCCACTATTCCATCGTTCCAATCTCTGCGACTCTGCGGTGAATATAGATTTGGGGTGAGAGTGGAACGATGATTGATTTTGCGAAGGCCAGGAACCGGATGGTAGATGATCAGATCGTTGGGAGAGGGATAAGAGATTCCAAGGTGATTGCGGCGATGCGAAAAGTGCCCCGTCACCTTTTCGTTGAAGAAGCCCTTCAGAGCCAGGCATATAGCGACTATCCCCTTCCTATAGGAGAAAAGCAAACTATTTCCCAGCCCTATATCGTTGCCCTGATGACCGAGGCATTACGCTTGACCGGGAAAGAAAAGGTCCTTGAAGTCGGCGCTGGCTCGGGATACCAGGCAGCGATTCTGGCGGAGATTGCGGAAAAGGTGTTTTCCATTGAAAGAATTCGCTCCCTGGGGATTAGGGCAAGAGATCTGGTGTTTAAGCTCGGATACATCAATTTTGAGATCAAAATCTCCGATGGAACCCAGGGGTGGTTAGAGGAAAGCCCCTTTGGCGCCATTATTGTCACCGCTGGGGCCCCTGACATTCCCAGGCCCCTTGTCGATCAACTGGTAATCGGAGGAAGGTTGGTCATTCCTGTGGGAGACGTTTTCACGCAAGACCTTTGGCGGGTCACCAGGACGCCAAGCGGCATTGAAAAAGAGGATCTAGGCGGCTGCCGCTTCGTCAAGCTGATCGGCAAGCATGGCTGGGAAAGCGAATAGAGAAGAACTGATGAGGAGATGGGGAGATAGGGACACAAAAAATAGAAGGCAGTAAGCAGAAGGCAGAAGCATAAGAAAAGCGAGGTTGTAGGGGCGACCCTTGCGGTCGCCCTTCGGACTGAATAACATGGGGAGAAAGGATAATTGCGAATCGAAAATCAAAAGAAATAGTAGGGTGGGCATTGCCCACCATTTGGCCTGAGATAGAACCTTGGAAGGCTCGCCTTATGATTAATAGCCGGCCTCGAACGTCTAAGCATCTCTCATGGATTGCCATTCTTTCTCTAACGTTTTTCCTTACTGCCTGTTCTCGCCATAGAATCGCCGTCGAAGAAACCATGATGCCGGAACCGAAGCCCGGTGTCTATCACGTCGTCGAAAAGCACCAGACCCTTTACCGCATCTGTAAGACCTATCAGGTTGATCTTCACGAGGTGGCTTCCCGCAATGGGATTGTGGATCCGGGCAGGATTCATGCTGGACAGCGGATTTTTATACCTGGGGCGAAGGCAGTTTTGAAAGTTGAGATCTATTTTGAGGATGTGGTGGCGGAGCCGTTTGAGAAAGAGGAGCAGAAGACCGTTTCAAAAAAACCAACTTTCATCTGGCCGGTGCAAGGAAGATGTGTCGATTTCTTTGAAGAGTCAGAAAGAAAAAGACACCAGGGGATTGATATCGCCTGCCCCCTCGGAACCCCTGTCAAGGCTGTGAGCTCTGGTGTCGTGATCTATTCGGGTAACACGATCAAAGGCTACGGAAACCTCATCATCCTTCGCCATTCCGAAGAATTTGTTACCGTGTATGCCCACCATCAGGTGAATCTTGTCGAGGAAGGAGCGTCGGTAGAGAGAGGGCAGTTCATCGGGAAAGTAGGCCAGACGGGAAGAGCTTCAGGTCCCCATCTCCATTTCGAAATCCGCAAGAACAGTAAGGCGATAGACCCGTTGCCTTTTCTCAAATAGAAGAAATGTGTAGTATGTAGGGTGGACACGCTCCGCTTTGTCCACCTTCTGCCTTTGACCTTTGACCTGGATTTTTTACCTACGCTCTATGCCCTCTGCCCGATGCGGTTATATTGCTCCGCCCGCATCTTCACTGTTTGAAAAAAGTCGGCTGAAAGTAGGAAAAGGGATCGGTAACCCTGATGCCTCCTTGATCAAAGGGTCTTTTCAGATGGGCGACGATTTGGGTAGCCCTTTGGGGTCTTAGTCGCTCAGCATAATACAGGAGTGATTTTGAAACATTTTCACCTGAAAACTTGACTTCGATCAATTCTTCCAGCCGGTTGTCCTTGATCACGACAAAATCGACCTCCCGTCCCTCCTTGTCCCGAAGGTAACGGAGGTCATAGCGATAGCCGTCCCGGTCTTCGAGAAAGTGGAGTCGCTTCAGCAGAGACGTCGCCACCAGGTTTTCAAACCGATCCCCTTCGCCGGTAAGGACGTCGCCATTGTCGAAGAAGTAGACCTTCGGCGGTTTAAGCACGGCCCTCGGCAGAGATCTCGTATAAGGCCGAACCGTAAAAACAAGATACATCCTTTCCAAAACGTCAAGCCAGGACTGAGCTGTTTTGTAAGAAATCTGGAGGTCGGAGGCCAGGTTTGAAAGTGTGATCAACCCCCCGACTCGTTCACGAAGCAAATCAAGAAAGATTCCGAGGAGCTGGATATTTCGGATGGACTCCAGATCCCGAATATCTTCACGGAGAACCCGATCGAAACGCTCTCGCCGCCATCTTCGGGCCGCCCGTTCATCCCCGCCGAGAAAAGGTTCTGGGAAACCGCCAACCGTCATCAGCCTTGGGAAGGCTTCTTTCGGAGAAATCCCCTTGGGGAGCTCATCCAGCGTAAAAGGGTGTAGGCGCCAATAATGATATCGTCCCATGAGCGAATCCCCTCCCCGACGGTAAATGTCAAGACGGGCAGAACCGGTCACCAGAAAGGCGTGAGTCTCGTGCGAGACGTCATAAATACCTTTTATCCAGGTTTTCCATCGGGGAAACTTGTGCAACTCGTCTAAAACCAGAAGCTGATCATCCGCTCCCCATCGTTTTCGAAGGATATCCTGGCGATCTTCATCCAGATCCCAGTTCAGGTATCGGCCCGACGTAAAATGGTCTGAAAGAATCGCTTTGGCCAAAGTGGTTTTACCCACCTGACGGGGACCACCGATAAACACCATTTTCGAACGTAGATCATTCAGGACATGATGGGCGATGTAGCGCATATGGCTATAATAACCTGAACTACAGAATAGTCAAGGCCACTCTGGATCATAGTTAACAATAGCCAGGGAAGAGCTGGACACGCCTTGTTCCCGCTGCGCCAGCGCGGCGAGTTGTCCACCTTGCGTGCGCTGGGTCGAAGTCGAGTAATAGGGGCTGAAGATCTTCAGCCCCTACGGATTTGAGTCTTTAGGGGAGGGTAACCTTCTTCTTTCCTCTTCCCACCTTGTTCGCCACGTTCAGCATGAAGGTGCCTGTCGTCACTCCCTTCGGCAGGAGGAACGTCGCTTCACTCTCGTTCGTGGCCGGGTTCATCGACCAGGTCTTCACCTTGCAGGCGAGGTCTCCAAGATAAATTTTCCCTTTCTTCGTTCCGAAGAATTTCCCTGTGACCCGGTACCCCTCCACGGCAGAAATAAAAGTCACCCGGTCCACCTCAGGCACTTTGACCGTGAAGCATCTCGGCTCCCAGATCGTTTGCTGGGTTCCTCCCTTCGGCTTCTTTGGGAGGATCTTGACATCATACGTGGCCGGAGGATTTGGTTTCGTTACCCGGATAAAAATCGATTGACTCGCCCAACTCACCGCCTTGAGAGCTCTCTTCCCCATGAAGAGCTTCCCCTTGGCTGAGCCAAATTCGCAATTGTGTCCCTTCAGCGTAAACTCCGTGCCCACCGTTCCCTCAGTGACGGTCACCTCCACCCAGGGCTTTATCGTCGCAATCACCATCACATGATCGTAATCCGTGTCCAAGCCGTCCGAAACCGTCAGTTCGACCACATAGGTTCCCACCACATCCGGCGTAAACTTAGGTGTCGCTGTATGGGTATTGACAATACTTCCGTTTGTAAGTGTGCTTCTCTGGGGGAGAAAGACGAACCGCCACCCGTAGGTCAACGGCCCAGGGCCTTCGTCCGGATCAAAGCTCATGGTCCCGTCCAGGTTCACCTCCTCCCCTGGACCCACCTTCCGATCCTGCCCCGCCCGCGCATTCGGAGGAACGTTTGTCGAATAGGTCTGGATCGTCACCTCATCCGTATCGGTGTCCAGCCCGTCATTCACCTGAAGTTCCACGGTATAGGCGCCAGGAACATCCGGAAGAAAGCTCGGACTCACCTGGTCACCATCAATCAGCGGTTTACCGAGAAGAGCGCTGCCGGACGGTACTGCCTTGAAGGTCCACTGGAAGGTCATCAAGTCTGCTGGCCCGTCATCCGGGTCAAAACTTGCACTTCCGTCGAGGACCACCAGGGTCCCGACCTTCGCATGCTGGTTCTTACCGGCCCGGGCATTCGGAGGAATATTGCCTGTGACTGGGAATGCGTGGACCTCCACGTAATCAGGCGGGCTGTCCGTAAGACCATCGTTCACCACCAGGCGGAAACGATACGCACCCTCCACATCGGGCGTAAAGGAGGGATTGGGAGTCGTCTTGCCTTCGACGTCCGCATTGGTCAATGCACTTGCCGAAGGCTTGCTCTCCAGGCTCCATTGAAAAGTGAGAGGTTGTCCGTCGGGATCATAGGACTCGCTCCCGTCGAGGCTTACCTCTACTCCTGTGGCCACGTTCTGATCCGGACCCGCATTAGCATTGGGCGGGACACCGGGAGTCGAGGCGATAATTGCTACAAAGTCCGGCTTGCTATCGAATACGCCATCGTTGACGATTAATTGGAGCCAGTATGTTCCATCCTTATCAGGGGTAAATGTGGGCTTCGCACTAACTGCATCCGAGAGCGATGCATCTGTGACTGTGCTACGCTGGGGAACCTCGATGAACCTCCAGCGGAAGGTGATCGCAGACCCTTGAGGGTCATAGCTTCCACTCCCATCCAATGTGACAACCTGCCCCGTAAGGACATTCTGATCCTCTCCCGCATTCGCGACAGGTGGCAGCAGTGTAAGATCAACCGTCACTTTCGTCTCTACGGGAATACTCGTATTTCCAGCCTTATCCGTTGCCCTGATACTTATCCTATGGGCCCCCTTATCGGAATCTCCGGGAGTCCACACCGCAGCGTACTTCCCAACGGCGGCATCCGAGGTCGGCAGTGGATTCCATCCGTTTCCATCGATTTGGTACTCCACCGTATCTACGCCGGAGGCGTCGTCGGAGGCAATTGCAACGATAGCCACCACAGCATTGGCGTAACTGTTCGGCTTCGGAGAGATTACAGACACCGTGGGCGGAGTTGCATCGATCACCGTAATGGCGGTGCTGGCGATGTCGGTGGGATTTCCCTGTAAGACAACGGAATAGGTCTTCAGTCCATAGCCCTCCGTGGAGAAGCTAAATCCTCCGGACCATGGAGTAGCTACTCTGAGATCAATGGTTTCCTCATGGGAATTCATGATATCCTGGGTCACTGGATCTGTTACAGAGACTTTCAACAGGAATCCATTTAAATCCGCATTTCCATCGTTTCGAACGGCATAGTCCAGGTGTACCTGGTTCCCGACGATCACAATAGGAGGCGTAGCGATTATATATCCCGAGATGATTGAATCAGCGTCAATCTTCAAAGCGACAGCGCTATTGGATGTGAGATTGCCATCAAGGTATATTTCGATAATCGCACTGTAATTCCCGGGCGGATTTAAACCTGTGCGCCATGTGGAAGAAAATGCCATCGTGATGCCTGGAAAGAGGTTCAAGATCGCTTTATCCTGTGAAAACAGCTCTATCCCCGACCCGTCGAGAATCCTCACTTTTGCACTCAGATTGGGGATGATATAATTCGTCCCATCATTCTTTACCTTTGCGGTGATGATCACCTCTTCATTCGCTCCGTAGTGGGCCTTATCTGTAACGACCGTTGGTACGACATCCATGTCCGGTAGAATCGTAAAAGGAACGAGAGTCTCGGCAAGTACACCCGAGGTATCCTTAAGGATAGGGTGGACCCGATACGGGCCCGCGTAATTAGAACCTGTGTTCCATGCCAGGCTCACCTTCTGATCAGACCCATAGGGAAGGGCCATCGTTGCTGCGCTCACCAAGGTTACCGCATCGCCATTCTGATCCTCAATCCATACCTCCAGAATGACATCTCTTGCCTGGCCGCTGTTCATCAGTCTTAATTCGATACCCACATCCCGATGGCTCCTGTACTGGTCTGAATCGAGGGATGCGGTCATAAACACCCCTTCTCTTTCGAGAACGATGAACTCCCTGCTCGCTACGTTGTTCGAGTTTGACACCTCTTCAATCTCATCCATGGGGTCAGCAACCGCTATCACCGTATATCGACCGGTTTTCCCTGCGCTATTCCAAATGACGCTGATACTCTCCCCTGAGCTGGAAGCAATAGAGGGAATGGTGCGGGATGCTAAGATCTCAAGCTCCCCATCAGGATGTCCAAGGTAGATATCCACGTTTACGTCTCTGGCTTCCACCCCTCCCTTGTTTCGCACATCGACGCTTATCAGGACATCCTCTCCAGAAATTGGATAGGGAGGGTAGACAAAAACGTCATCGGTCGTGATCTCGAGATCGGGGAGAAGACCTGTGTCGAAAAGGAGAAGGATCTCGTCAGAGGGGTCGCTCACGTTCCCTGACGAATCCGTGCTTGTGGCGTAGAAACGGTTCTCTCCCGGGTCCAAATCGACAGCGTCAAACCTGAAATATCCCTTTCGGTAAACCATCTTCCATTCTGTTTGGTCTACATAGGCGATGCCCCCTGATTTTGCCCAGGCGAGATATATCAAGCTGGAAAGATTATCTTTCAAGCCCGTCTCCTGGCCCGGCGTAGTGGGAGATGTAACCTTTATCGAGATGGTCCAATCTGTCTCCCACTGGGAGAATACGATTTTCTGGCCATCCGGAGACCAGGAAATGTTCGATGTTCCTTGCGGGGAATGGGTGAGTTGAGTTTGATTCTGCGTTTCGAGGTCGAGAACGAAGATATCATAGTTACCATTACCATTCTTGCTCGATATAAATGCCAGTCTCTTGCCATCGGGGGACCAATCGAGACTGGTGCTGTCTGTCGTGAGATCCACCGTGAGAGTCTCTCCGAGCAGATCCACCACATACAACCCCTGGCCTTCGAAATAGGCCACTTTCTTGCCGTCCGGTGACAGCTTCGCAGAAGGGGAAGACTTCTGGTTGGTCACCTGAGAAAGGATTCCGGAGGGGATATCTTTTATCCAAACGTCATAGAAGCCGCCCCTGTTGCTGATAAAGGCGATTTTTGTGCCATCCGAAGACCAGGATGGGCTGCCTTCGGAGACGGAAACGTCGCCGGTCAGCAGGGAAGCGGTGTGCGTTCCCGTGTCATACAGGCTGATTCGACTGCTGGAGGTGTAGGCGAGCTTTCTCCCATCGGGCGACCAGACAGGCGTATCCCCCTGTGGGATTATTTGAGTCGAACCTGCCCCTGAAGTCTGCATTAACCAGATCGAGCTGGAGCCGCTGTTGTTATCATACACCAAATACGCGAGGGTCTTTCCATCAGGGGATATGGACGCCCCGGAAGGACTACTATCTAATGGGAAAGTCTGGACGAGGTCTGTCGATGTGGCAGTGGTTGTGCCGATGGAAACTCCGCCCTTAAACAATTCCACCGTTGATCCCGGCTCTGCACTGCCCGAGAGATCCATAATGCCGTCATAAACGGTCAGAGGTATTCCCAAAAGGGTTGGATAGAAGATAACAGGCTTCGCGGGTGCAGCGCTATCCAGGGGAATCCCCATCGCCTCGTTGGAGTAAAGGCTCTCATTCCCAAGCGAATCGACAGCAACCACCACATAGAAATAAGCCACTCCGTTTGTAAGTCCATTGTCAACGTAGGATTTTTCTGTGATCAAGCTGGCGTTTGGCTTTACATAGGGTCCACCAGAGGTGGTGCTCCTGTAAAGGTTGTAACCTCCCGCCGGCACACCGCCATACTCCCAGATAGACCGGAGTGCCGCGCCTTCGGGCAATGAGCTTACCTTCAGGTTGATAGGTGAAACAGGTGGTGCGATATGTACCACGGCTGAGGCCCCATTAGATGGTAAGCTTTCACTGCCGATCAAGTCCACTGCGGTCACGACATAGGCATAGGTCCCATTGGGGAGGCCGAGGTCGTCATAAGAGGTCTCCGTGACCAGGTTATCTTTCAAGATCTTGATTTCGGACATCCCGACATAATTCGACCCGCTCGGGTCTGTCGTCGCCGTGATGTAAACCCGGATCATGTCTGTCCGGTAGGAAGGTGTGAAGTCAAACACATTCTTCTTTGACCCATTCCCGGTGATTTCCGTTAGGGGGATCCAGACAGCGCCGGACCATACCTGGATCTCATAATCTTTCCCTGCGATGAGGACTTCATTGCCCTGACCATCGGTCGTGGTGGCCCAGTCTATTTCCACATGGTTGATCAGTTCCGGAGAGGGAAGGTCTATCTCCCACCAGACAGGCGTGAACGTGGGCGAGCTGTAGTCTGACATCCAGTACGTGGAAGGGTCTCCGTCAAAAGCATTTGAAGGGGGATCAGAGGAATAAGAAGAAGAGGCGCTGATAGCACCCGAGGTGATGGCTCCGGAGAGGTTCAATCTTCGGCCATCTCTATACACATTATATCCAGCGAGATCTGTCTCCGGATTTGGATTCCACGTGAGCTTCACGTTCGAACCCTCAACAGAAGCCTTAAGGCCCGTGGGAGCCGACGGCGGCTCATCATAGACAACGACCACCATGTCCGAAGTCCTGCTGATGTTTCCAAGACTGTCTGTCGCCTTTGCGGTTATCCTGTTCTCACCCGGTGTCAGGTTTGCATCAAAGGAGAATCTTCCCATCAAATCAGAACGGACCGTAACTGGCGACACGGAACCCCCCTCAATAGATATCTCAACCGTCGAATTGGGCTCCGCATTGGTGCCATGGACGGATATCGTTCTCTGCCCAGTCGGTGTAATGGGCTGTGATACGAGAGGTGCGTAGACCCGGGCTGATACGCCTGTCGAAGGGTTGCTTTCATTGCTAAAGGTATCGACCGCTGTAATTTCGTAGGTATACATCCCATCGGAAAGGTTGGTGTCCCCATAAGTGACCGCCTTTACAATCGAGGCATTAACCTTTGTCTTCGTACTTCCCAGGGTCCGGTAAATATTATATCCGTCGAGGTCTGCTTCCGTATTGGCTGTCCAGGTGAGAGTGACGGCTTTCCCGTTCACCAGGGCCTTGAGACCAGTGGGCGCTGTGGGTGGAGTCAAATCCGTGTAGATCAGCGTAATGAAAACAGGGGAGGGATCCGTCTTTGCCCCATTATCCGTTGCCACTGCCCTCACAGTGTAATCCCCGTAGGTTAAACCAAGAGCAGTTGGATCAAAGTAGGTGATGTAGGGTGTTTTCAAAACAGGGCTATTGAGATTGATCCACGTGCTGTCCAATGCCTTCTTATACTGGAACTGGATGGAAGCAACATCGATATCGGGTGACTCCGCCTTGATAAGGGTTTTCTTATCAAACTTCGATTTGTCCGCCGGGTCCACGATCGTTGCCTTGGGCGGCCTGGTATCTATCGTAGCCTCCAGGGCATTTGACGGATCACTCGTGTTGCCTGCTCGATCCATCGCAACAAGGTAGTACTTGAACTTTCCGTCAGGTAGCGCCTTATCAAGATATGTTATACCGGAGATCAGATATCCCTTCAGGTCTCCAATGGCGATTCCGGTGGAATTGGCGAGCTGGTCGTTCCGGTAGAGCAGATAACCCGCAAGGTCAGCCTCCGCATTTGCCTGCCAGGTTACGGCTACGTCTGACCCGGTCGGTGTAGCGGAGATCAGAACCGGCGCTGCTGGAGGGATATTGTCAACGTTAACAACAACCTGCTGTACGTTGATGTTTCCCGGAATGTCTTCAGCCTCAAGTTTAATAGAATAGATCCCGTCTGCCAGGCCAAGAGTATCCCAATCCGTCAGGGGTCCGTAAGAGACAGGAACAGGGGATGTCCTGATCAGGTTCCAGACAGATGGGTTCACCCCCACGCCGATATAGACCCGATACTGCTTAAAATCGTCTGAGCTGAAGGCGGTTCCTTTTATACTGACACGGCCGCTAACTCTCGCACCATCCAGGGGTGAGCTAATCTTCGCATCAGGCGGGGTCAGATCAATCTTAACCTTGACCTCGTTCGAAGGCCCGCTCTCCAGTCCTGCAAGATCGACCGCTTTCACCGTGTAGGTATAAGACCCGTCTTTAAGGCCCTGGTCGGGGTAGCTCGTATCTCCGAGGGGTCCGGAATTTACCTTCTGGTTGTTCCTGTAGAGATTATATCCCTTGATGTCGGGCTCTGTGTTCGAAGTCCAACTCAGGCTTGCATCAGACTTATTTTCAACCCTACCCGAGAGTACCGGCACTGCCGGAGGATGGGTATCTATTTTGATATTGACCTTTGCCTCTGCCTTATTACTGAGTTTATCAATGGCTGTTAATCTGATGCAATAATCCCCGTCAGCCGGGATGCTCTTCCATGGTGCCAGGATCCCCTCGCGCACAGATGTCCTTCCAACTGCTATCGTTGCCCATTTGAACGCAGCGGCACATTCCCCTTGCGAGAACTCAAGAGTATAATTGTCCAGGTTCGGGTCCGAGGCGGTCCCTCTGGTATCCATTGGCCCTGTGACATAACCTCCTGCCGAAGGCGAGGTGATCGATACGTCGGGCGGTGTGTTGTCTATTGTTATTCGGACTTTCGCTTCACCTTCGAGATTCGACTTATCTTTTGCATACAGGGAAACCGTGTACAGCCCGTCAGCGATACCGCCGGCCTTTCCCACGTCCCAGGCAACGAGGGGCGAGGGGAGAGGGAGCGTTGTCCCTGTTTTCAGAACTGTCCAGCTTCCAGGGGCTTCCCCTGCGCCATATCTCAGGGCGTATTGGTCGAGGTTTTCCTCGATAATGGCTCCGGTAATACTCACAGGACTTCTGGTATTGCCATAGACATCCCCGTCCTTCGGTGTGTAAAGCACGACATCCGGCGGCGTCGTATCAGTCGTTGTATTCCCAACAGCGACTACAACAAACTTCTGGGTCGTATTCTCCTTGCACGCATCCGTAGCAAAGACAACTATCCCGTATTTCTCGCCGGGGACAACAATACCTCCATCATTTTTACCGTCCCATGTGACGGTGCCGGAACCGCCAGGGTGGACTCGGTCCGAAACAATCGTTCGGACAGGCGTGGAATCGAGTGTATAAGAGCCGCTATCGCTCTTGTTTGCTTTAAATACCTTCACATCGACTTGAGCAGATTCGGCGATAACATAGGTCACCGTGACATCATCAAGAACCCCATCCCCATTGGGCGAAAAAAGGAACTTGTCTGCCGTGAGGCTTGCTATTTCAACCACATTATTCAATGAGAAGCTCGTTGTGTCGCAACTAACATTTCCTGCAATGTCTGTGACCCTGAGCGTGATGAGAGGGGCCTGGTCCTGCAAGCCAGTAACATCCCAGGACCCAAGATTGCCCTCTTTAGCCCCTTTTCCTGAAAAGGACGTTTTCGTATCGCCATAATAGAGCTCATATCTCTTCACACCGTTTTCGTCCGTTGCTTTACCTTCTATTCGTACCACGTACTTGTCGCCCTGCGGCCCTGAAACCGTGACAGGACAGATAAGCAGCGATTCTCCGGGATAGGTGATCCGGGCAATGGGAAGCACACGATCGACGATCAGCTCTCCAGTTGCCTCAGCTTTCACTTTGTCTTTGAGGGTTTCAATTTCAAGAACTCCCTTTATCGGATACTTACGCTCCGGCAGCGTATTTATATCTGTGGTAGTCTTAAGCTCCCAGTAAGGCTCCCCGTTATGACGAAATACGATGTGGGCGTTTGAGAGGTCCGTCAGGTCAATGGTCTTTAGTAACTCAAAGCCGCTGACGGGTTTCTGGATGAGGTAGGTCAGTGTCCTTTGAGTGACCTCAGGGCTCTCTATTCCCTTCATGTAGGCAATCAAAGTGGCCTTGCCAGGAGCCATCTGGTCGCAGGATTGGGCCTCTTCATATTCCACATCGATTTCAAATGCCGGGCAGAGAGAAGGGGGCAGAAATCCCGTGTTGGATTCGTAGGAACCCCCGTTTTCTCCCGTGCCCACCATCCTTATCAGGTAGGTCCGACCAGGTTTCAGAAGATCCGGATCCAACAATAGACTGAACCCCCCTGTCGGGATATGTGTTTTTGCCGAGTCATAAACTCCAACATCCTTCCAGGCCCCATATTCCGGATCTTGATCGCTCCTGATCTGAAATTTAAGAAGAACAAGGTCCTCTATGGCATTAAAGGCCGATATTCCGGCACAGGAGACCATAAGATAGAAGCCGTTCATCGTGGCAACATTGGAATCATATTCATTACCGATGACGTCAAACGCTTTCACCCGCACTTTGTAAGGGAAATCAGGTGGATCAAGCTGTGAAGTGTCCCATTGGATCTCTATAAATCCGGAGGGGGGATTGGTTATCGACTGGGCATCGACCCACGTGGTTCCGCCATCCCTGCTGTATTGGACCGTCATCTTCGCTATCGGTTCCCTGATGGTTTCCCTTACACCCAGCGTAGCAAGTCCATAAGTGTTGGTGATTAAACCTTCCTCGATATCAAAGTACTCTTTTTCCCACTTATCAAAAACAATGGCTTCGGACAGGAAATCACCGATGCGGGTGCTCTTGTTTCCTGCAAAATCCTCTGCTGTGATCCTGAATTTCTTTTCTACAAGATAGGCTTCGATCCGATCCTCAACAAATTCGCCAATCAAATCATCCTGTACCGGATCCAGGATCGGGTTACCATTGTTATCTCTCTTGACGAGGCGGTCGGTCCCCCTGATCAGTTCGTGCCACTCCTGCGGGTTATCCCCTTCTCCATACTCAACTATCCAGGATTTAAGATGATCATCAACGGCATGGCCTGACAGATCGACGTAAAGCTTCCGCCCTGTATATTGTTTTATTTCGCTTAGCCCGAGATCTACATCAGGCGGTGTATTATCCACTTCGACGAAGAATTCGTAGTCAAAGACTTTGATCGTATACTTTCCGTCCGCGACAACCCGGCTCAGCTCATCGGTTCCATCCCATGTTATGAAACCCTCTCCGGGAGACGCGTAATCTTTGAGGAAAGTCTTGATTAAATTGTCTTTTTCATCGTAAATGTAGAAAATGAGATGGACCGGATCGAGGACCCTGTAGTGGAGCTCGACAGTGTCCTTGATGCCATCACCATTCGGAGAGAATATTTCCTGGGTCTTATACAGATTGGTGATACTTGAAAACGAACCCCACGAAACTCTCTTTCGATCCCATGCCGCATTGCCTGCCCTGTCCCACACTGTAAGTTTCACGTAGAAGCTGCCTTCATAGGGTGGAACCCACGTGGTAAAGACCTCATTTACAACCGGAACATTAGACGGAGGACCGATTGGAATCCACTGCGTCGGGGTTTTGGCGTCTGCATATTCAAGCTTAAATCCTTCGAAGTTCAGGTCCTGGGCTGTTCCCCTGAGAAGGATCGCATCTCTATCCCGGGTGACCGTAAGCAGCGCAGTCAGGTTGAGAAGAGATCTCATCGCGTGGATCTCGTAGACGTACTCCCCGGATCCTACATTTTTCGAGAAAGCCAGGTAATTTCCCGAGGGAGATAGAATAGAGTCTGTTGAAAAAGTCACGTCCGAAGCTATGGTCTTGATTTCACCGGTTCGAGAATCGATTATGCTGAGCACGGGTTCATCCCATCTATAGATTTTTTCATTGTAGCTCAGGATAGAAACTCCGTCATACAGCCATGCGGCAAGGCTGCCCACGTCCGTATAGGCGATTGGGACCGAGAGAGGTACTACCGTTTCTTCCCTGGTCCTTGCATCCATCAGGACAATATTCGTGGTTCCCGACCATTGTGCGCACCAGTACCCTTCGTCCTTTCGCCAATCGAGACATTCGGCCGCGCCTTCGGCAAATGCCAGCCTGTTTCCATCTGAGGACCATACGCCGCCGCCTATGCCCTGCCTCGGCGGGGCAGTGTGAATATGCCCTTCCCCTCCTGCGTACACATATACATAACCGACTGGTTCGTAAGTCTCGTTCTCGTAATAGTAGTTATCTGTAGGCTTGAATGCAAAGCTGTTCCTGTTCTTAGAAATAAAGATATCAATCATCCGCCATCTATCCGACTCATAGAGCATCGAATGGATGCCGCTGCCTGAGCTATCAAGAAGCTGAAGCTTATAACCGTAATCCATACCATACTGAACATAAAAAAGCAGGATCTTCTGATCCGCCAGGACTTCGAGACGTTGGATCACAATCGAATCGGCAGGCTCGAATATGGTTAGAGGCTCTCCGATTCCGTCTGCATCCAGAACAATGAACTTGTTGTCCGAGACCAGGAGCAGCCTGTTGTTCGATAACCATTCCAGGCGATCCACCTGGATACTGGGCTGGTCCAGATACTCAAACAAAACCCCCTTATTACCCGAGGTGTCGGATACCTTTACCGCGCAATCGAATCTCCCCGCGTCGTTCTTGGTGGATAGATAGTAGGCGATCCGGCTGCCGTCGGGCGACCATTTTTGACTGGACCCGCTATAGCCGGACTCAACGAGCATCTTCCCCGTGCCCTCCGGTTTTATGATATATAAGTCATGCCGATACCATACCCACCCGACTCCCAAATAAGCTTCGCCGTCGAACGTCCTGTAAGCGAAATACGCGCCGCCGGGAGACCATTCCAGGGGATAGTACTCCGCGTAATATCCCGAAAAAGAGTCGAACTCCTTCAGGTTCCTTCCATCTCGGTCCACACCCCACAGCTTGGCGTCATACCGGCCTGTGCTGCTGTTCCACAGTCTCGATGAATACACCGCCCTGTCCAAGGCTGGAGAAAAAACAAATCCTCCGCCGGTCGGTATCTGGGTAACTTCGCCATCGAGCCCAATCGTCGTTCCGACACCCGTTAAGAGAATCCCGCTCTCATCAGGAAGCCAGGACCCCTCGGCCCCACAGTAATCAGAGGTGTTTCCGTTGCACAAAACGCTGTCCAGGAGAAAGTCGGTCCCAAGGGCACTCGCAATGGGAGAGCGGTTATTATCGACGATCAGGGGGAGGCTGTCGATGCTATTGCCCCTGACGTCGAGGATCGTGATCCGGTACGTTCCGTCATCAACAATCCTGCCTTCATCATCCAGACCGTTCCATGTGACGTTTCCGGCCGATGCATTTACAAAATCCGCCCCGCTGAATGTTCTGACTGACTCTCCTTTCTCATTGAAGACGGCGACTGTTACGGTCTGAGGCGCAGCCAGCCTGAAGAAGAATTGGGTGCTGTCTTTAATGCCGTCACCATTGGGGGAGATGTATTGTTCTGTGACCCAGAGGTTTGCATCCTGGACGCCAAAGGTCCTCGATGCGGTATTGTTGTCCTTACGCTGCTCGGCAATAGTACTACTCGGATCGACCACCGCGGTTATCTCGTGGGGGCCCTTTTTGCCTGTTGTATCATAGGGGAAGGAGATGACCCCGAAAGAGTTCCCGCCGATCGAAGGGATGATATCCGAACCGATGACCGTGGCTCCCTCGCTGACACGAACCATGATACTGGAGGCTCCCTGTTCGCCCTTATTCTCCACAGTCACGCCGATTTGCACGGGGTCTCCCTCTTTGGGGGCAGGCGGAGTAAAGATAATCGAACCCGTAGAAACGGCCAGGTCAGGAAGGCTGAGGATCTTCAGGGTTACAAAGGCGTCATTATCATCTTCCCGTATCTCCGCTATTTGATTGTCGGGGTCGACCCTGACATAGATGATCCTTTCGCCTGACTCGCTGATATTACTCCAGGTAACCGAAACCGTACTACCCTTGCCCGCATCAAGAGACGAAATGGTCTGGCTCCCAAGAAGAACTCCGTCCACCCCGGGATCTCCCTTGAAGAAGTTCACCACGATATTGTTTGCGGTGGAGAATCCTTCATTCTTGATCAGGGCCGAAATCGTCGCACTCTCTCCCTCCAGGGCAGGGGATGGACTTATTCCTATATCCTGATACCTTACCGTGAGGTTTGGTTCTGTCGATCCCGTGACAGTGAGACCCGTCGAAACCTTGTTATTTGTCTTTGAAAGCTCTGTGAATAAGTTGAAGGGATCGACCAAAACAGTGACCGGAAGGTTCACTCCTGCCCTGCTTGCCCTCCAGGTGATCTCATTTTTGACGGTGGAGTTTGCGGGGAGATCTGCCGTGGCAGTCGCTATCTCGAAAGGCGCTCCAGGGTCGTCGATGTAATACCTGACCTGGACGTTATAGGCATTCAGGGTGCCTTTGTTCGTTATGGTCGCGGCTATCTTGACATCGTGGAATATATCTACAGGGTTTGGAGAGGCGGAAACGCCGGAAGGAAGGGTCTCAAAGTCGTAGGTGCTCTCAGGCGCAAGGATGTTCAAAGCGATGTTATTTGACTTATTCGATTCTTCTATCAGGTTGTCCGGGTCAACCCATATGTAGAATTGATGCGCATTTCCGTCTGTAATCGTGACATGAAAGGTCACGGTTGTGGAGACCTGGCCAGGGAAGGCCAGGGTCTGTTCCCCAAGTTTTCTACCGAGCGATGGGTTGCCGTCATAAAGGGCTACCTTTGCCTCGGGAACCGATGTCCTGCCTAAGTTCCGGATGGTAGCTTGAATATCCACGCCGGCTGGCAGGCTTATCACGGCCGGCGGGGTGAAGACGATGTCAGTACCCTTTATGGATAAGTCGGGATCAATGGTTGCCTTCCAGACCGTTTTGACAGCAATGGCCGTCTGGTAGGGGCTTTCATACCAGCTCCCATCTTCGGACTGGAGACCGAGGATGTAGTTCAGGGCGTCACTTCTCTTTTCGGGGAGGACATTCAGCTCCGTTAAGATCGAAAGCGCCATGGCCGTCTCGTAGACCGTGCTCGGACTCGCGCCAAATCCGCCGTCAGCGTTCTGTCTTGCGGCAAGCCATGCTTTTCCATTCAAAATCTGGTCCTCAACCTGGAAGTCCTTCCTGTATTTGTTGAAGGCATTAAGGACATTCGTTGTCACCTCGATACTGCTCCCTCCGCCCTCGCTTCCCCATCCACCATCGGTGTTCTGTCCCGACTTCAGGTAGTCAATGGCTTTGGATAGGACGGCCACGCCCGAATAGCCGGCATGGGCCAGGGCCCTCATCGCAAAAGAGGTATCAACAGGGTTGCTCCTGTAAAACCGATTGCTTCCCCATCCTCCGTCCGCGTTTTGAGCCGAAAGGAGGACGGAGAGTAATGCACTTACATCCGACCCCGCATCCGCAAGGGCTTCTATGCTCTTTGACAGGTAGACCATGTTTCTTGAATCCGCAGCACCGAGCCACTGGAGGCCCGAAGAGTAGTTCTGTCCGGCGATGGCAAAATTCTTTAACGAAAGCAGTGTCTCCGCCGTATCCCTCATGGCTGTTTGAAGGGAATCCCGCCAACTCCCGTTGCTTTGCTGATGGTTCATCAGCCATGCTACGCCGTCATCGATACTCGGGGGAAGGGGTCTTGGAACAATCGGAGGCAGAACAATGCCCGGATTGGTCGGAACTTCTTCCTTCGGTATGGATTCAATCTGCATCATCCCCTGGCCGTCCGTGAGGATCGAAAACCGGGTCATCCATCCGCTTCGGATATTCTCCATTCCCTGCAGGTAGAATTGGGATATCTCGTTTTCTTCGAATGTTCCCGGTGTGGTAATGAATATAAAGGCGGTTTTGAAGGTCTTCTGGGAGTCGGCAGAGGATGGGACTCTCTCGCCCTCTGCTGCAATGATGTCGTCGATCGTGACGTATTGTGGCGTCCCCGTGATAGTGACTCCAAGTTCGGGAAGCCTTTCACGGGGAATCTCCGCGTTGTCAATGAGGAGCATGGGCGGGATTTGTGATTTGTCGTAAAAACCCATTAAATAGAGGTCGAGGGGACTATAATATTTTCTTATGCCGACGGATGTAAATGTGCCGTTACCGTTATCCTGCCAGTCGTTTCCATAGAGCACAGACCCATAAGAGTTGAGCAGGAAGCTCCAGTGTGCAGCATATTTTGTGAGGTCGAGATGAAGAAGGGCGTCACTGACATTGCCGAGGGCATCTTTAAATTTCACGTACGCCCCCCATCGGTGCATGGTCTCGTGGGCCAGGGTGTCCAGGGTTTCCTCAAAGCCGGATTCCACGGGAATAATGGCCAGTCCATCGACGTTCCCCATGTCAATGGTTCCCTGAAGCTTACCGTTACTTCCAAAGAGCACCGAATTGTCAAAGGGGAATTCGAGGCCTATGCCCTGAGTATCGTTCCTGACACGGAGGTAGAAGGCCCTGGTATCTCCCTCGGGCATCTTGAAATCAAAGTTGGTGAAGATGACGAGGAAATCATATTCGTCTTTGTGGACCCTGAAGAACTCCTTCGCTATTTCCTGCCTTGGCACACTATTAACCGTGGAGCCATCCGGGGTTAAGGCATCGTAGTTGCCCCTGACCTCCATCACCGTGACATTGCCGTAATCTCCGATCGTCTTCGCCGAAAATTCCTGGGCGACGGATGAAGACGCCAGCATTAAAAAAAGCATGAACGAAATGAGTAGAACGGTGGAAAAGGATATGAGGCACGATCTATGCTGGCCTTGCTTGCTACCTATGGGGAGTTTCGTGATCTTCATTCTCTGCCCCCTTCCTTTCTATCAGGTCTCAGAAAAAAAGAGGTCATGCTGAAGCCAATTCAGCATCTCACCTTCAGGTCCCATTTGTCCTTTAGGTGAGATCCCGGATCGAGTCCGGGATGACAAGTCCAGAAAAATCAGGTCATGCTAATCCTGTCCTTACTTGGCTCCGTATGGGGTCGGTCGTCCTGGGGGGGCCTTGCCCACCCTCTCCAGGATCTGCTTTCCGTCCTCCAGCCGGATAATGACCGTATCCGTTGACTCTTCAATGACGATCCTGTCCTTCGTTATCTCGACGACTTTCGCATCGTTTCCCACTGGGTCACCGACTTTGATCATCTCCAACTTTCCATCAGGAGTCTTAATTACCGCCCTCTGATCCTGCGGCGATATTTTCATAATTCTTATCTCGTCAACAGAGCCCTTGTGTAAATCCTCTCCGGCGAATACAATAGGGCATGCTAAAAGGGCCATAGCGAAGACCAAGAATTTCATTTTGTCACCTTTTTTTGTCCTAAACTGTCATGCTGAAGCTGATTCAGTATCTCACCTCTCAGATCCATTTGTCCTTTGGGTGAGATCCCCCCGTATCAACTACGGCGCAGGCTCCTCATGTCCGGGATGACAAGCCTCAGAATAGACACGTCATTTAAGATCCTTCAGGGATCGCGCTCCCAATCCAGTCCATAAGTCATTAAGCGGCGAAGATTGGAAATGAGGCCCCGACGGACCTCTTGCCATGCCCGGCTGAAACCGAAGCACCTCCCGTGCCCCCACCCACCAATTGCCTTTCACCGGATCGCTGATGAGGCCCCCGGACCGGAACAAACCCAGAGTATTGGGCGTTACTCCAGGGGGCGGCGGTGTCAATAGGAAATTCTCAGGAAGCTCCATCGGTAAGATGCCGTGGTCCGGCTTGAGAACATCGAATAACTCTATCCCCGCCCTTTCATTACCCGCTCTCGCAAAGGCCGACCGCTTGAATTCGGCCATGGGCTCTCCCCTCTGTAACTTTGGTGAGGACGAAATCACATCCATGTCCCCTTTAAGGTATGACCCTCCCGTCTCGGGCTCTACGAGAGGTTGCGGGTTAACAGCCTTTCGTGTCAACAAGTTCTGCATCAAGTTCCTGGTGCGCTGGGCTGCGATCCTGACATACATCCCTGGCTTGGAGATGATCCCTGCTGCCTGAAGCTCTGCGGGGCTGAAGCCATTGTTTCCCTGATACTTGGCCCCTGTAACCCACATTTCTCCTGTTGCCTCACTTGTCTTCGCCAAATTGAACATATGGTCCATAGCGGCTTCAGCCCGTGCCGCCGTTTCCCAGTTATATGTCCCCCCTTCCATCTTGGACATGGTGGAAAGTCGATTGAGCGATGTCTTCAGTTTTGGGATATCCCAAAACTGGGTATTGCCGGTACGCACAGCGGCCCTTGCCGCGCTTAATCCCCCGAACGCGCCACCAAAAAGGGCGCTCTGCCAGAAGGTATCAGCATATTCACCTAAAGAATGGAACTTGTTTCCCCCTGAAAGCACGGAATCGTACGCATCACCCGTAAACAAGCCGGAAACCGCACTGACTCCGCTACTCGCAACACCGGTAGCGATACCCTGTGCAACCAGACCGCCACCGAGTTCAGAGATGACTCCCCCGGCAAAACGGCCTGCCACACCGCCGGTCAGTGTGGCAACGGTTCCTACAGCGGCGCTCTTCCCGAAGGCTGCCACTGTTTTCCCAGCATACTCACCCCAGCTCATCTCACCCTTGTAATACTTATCCGCATGAGGATCGTGATAGGATAAGAAACCAAAAGTGCCTATATTGTGGGCCTTATCCAGGAACCACCAACCAAAGGCCCGGATATAGTTGCCCTCTTTGATCTGGTCTTTCGCATTCCGGTCATAGAGAGACGATAAGGATATTCCTGAATGACCCCACAGATCCACGTACCGCAAAGGATTCCCATAGGCGTAGAGATATCGGTGCAGGCTTGGCGGTGTAGTGACCTCTCCCGTGTAGGCATCCTGGGTCATAAAGCGCCCGATCTCAGGGTCGTAAAACCTTGCGCCGAAATAATATAATCCCGTCTCCGGGTCCCACTCCTTGCCGGTAAAGGTCTTTTTGTTCCACGAGTCGCCCGATGTCTTGCGGAAGTTTCCCCATGCGTCGTATTCATAGCTGCACTTCACCAAGCCCTGGGTATCCGTCAAGTTGCTCACAGAGTTCAACCCGGAGAACAGGTAGAATTGCGACCCCTGACTGACATGATTTAGAGACAATAACTGGTCGGCATAATTGTATTTTGCAATGGTGCTGCCGGCGGCATCCGTTTCTACCAGTACGCTGTCACCATCATACGTATAGTGGATCTCACCGTCCGATCCGGTCTTGGTGATCCGCTGCCCTGAATAGTTGTAATCAAACCGGGCAAGCGAGGATGTCGTAGTGCTGACCTCCCGGAGGTAATCCTTCACGTCATAGTGAAAGAAGGTCGCCACTCCGCCTCGGGTCCTCCTGGTCGTGTTTCCATTGTTGTCATACTCGAAACTGACATGATCCGTTCCCACGTGATCTGTAATCGTCATCAGCCAGTTCACCTCATTATAGGTGGACGATTTACTGAGCAATATATGATTAGCATTGTCCGTTTCTATCTCGCTAAGCCTGTTTCCGACATCGTCATAGGTATACGTGACATTCCTCCCTGCGGGATATCGGACATCAATTGGGTAGTCCACCTCCACCAGGCGATTAAGAAGGTCGTATTGATACGTCGTGTCCTCCTTATTGCCCTCCTGGGTTTCCTCCATCGTAAGGCGATTGCCGTTGTTATCATACGTGTAGCGATAAAGAGATATGGTTCCACCGCCGGTGTAATTGCGAATCGTGGTTACCCGATTGGCGTGATCATACTGATATTCAGACTGGGTGCCATTGGGATAGATAATATTCTTTTTCAGGTTATCAGGATAGTAGGTGTACTGAGTGAGTCCGTCTTCTGTCTGGGCCGTGGTCAGGCGGTTGAGCGGATCATATCCATAAGTAGTCACCTTTCCATCCGGGTCTGTAACGATCTTCCGATTGCCCACGTCATCATAGGTGTAGAGGATGGTTTTGTTCTCCCGGCTGGTCACCGTGGCAAGGCGGTTGAAGTTGTCGTAGGTCTTCCGCGTTGTCTCCGTGATTGTGCTGCCACCGGAGGAGATGACCTTCACCTCATCAACCCGTTCCTCATTGCTGTTCGCATCATATTGGTAGGTAATCGTCTTGACATAGGGGTATTCCATGTCCTTTGGAAGAGGGTAGACCTTTTGTTCAATGCGATCCAGGGCATCATAGGTGAAAATGATCTTCTGTCCTTCAGGGTCTGTCAATTCAACCCTGTTGCCATTTTCATCATATTTATATCCGGTAATCAGATCGCCTCCGGATTTATGCTGGGTCTTCGTCTTCATGCGATTCAAACTGTCATATCCGATCGAGACGATGTGGCCGTTCGCGTCCGTCTCCGAGAGAAGGTTCCCATTCCCATCATACGTGTAGAGAGTGGTCTTACCGTACGCATTAATAACCTTCTCCAACCTGTTGTTTTTGTCGTAGACGAATTGGGTGACGTAACTGTTCCCCATAGGCTCAATGATCTTGGTCTTATTTCCCGCGCCATCATACTCATATTGAGTGACATTCCCCTCCGGATCCTGCACCGAGATGAGCCGATTGACTTCGTTATACGTATAGATTTTCGTTTCATTCTCGGGGTTTGTTTCTGTCAGGATATGGTCCTCATTGTCGTAGGTATAGGAGGTGACGGTATTGATCGGCGATGTCGTCTTCTTCAGACGATTCAATTCATCATATTCATGAAGGGTCGTATAGCCATTGGCATTCGTTTCTTCCTTCACCTTTCCCGATGGGTCATACCCCAAAGTCCGGACAGTGACTCCGCTCTTCGTTTCGTCTTTAAGGCGGCCGAGCTCATCATAGGTAAAAAGGGTAACAATACCCCTTTTGTCAGTGACCTTGGTCATATTTCCCATGCCGTCATATTCATAGGCCACGGTATTCCCAGAGGGATCCGTAAGGGTTTTAACCCTGTTCAGATCATCATAGGTGAAAGTAGTCGTAAATCCTCTTCTGTTCTTTTCGGACAGTTTATTTCCATTCGGGTCATAGGAGTAGACAATGTCAATATCACTACCCGTGTTGGGGTCAACCACCTTGGCCCTGAGTAAACGATTCGCATCATCATACTCAATGAATTTCTCATTGCCATTTGCATCAGTAAACTGAATAATATTCCCCACAGGGTCATAAAAGTTCATGGTGTAAAAACCGAGCGGGTTGGTCTGCTTCTTAAGACGATTCAGCTCGTCATTTTCATAGAGGGTGGTATTGCCATTCTGATCTGTTTCCGTGAGTTTGTTCCCGACGTTATCGTATGTGTAACGAACGGTATTTCCGTGATGGTCCTTGACCTCGACGAGACGGTTGTTACCATCGTAACTGTGCGTTGTGGCATGGCTATTCCTGTCCGTCTCTTTTGTCTTGTTGCCTACTCCGTCATATTCAACCATGGACGCATGGACCAGCGGATCAACCTGGGATACCAGGCGGTTGTTCGCATCGTAGACAAACACAACCTCGTGGGCATCGGGATCGGTTGTCTTGGTCCTATTGCCGACTGCGTCATACTCATGGTGCGTGATATTCCCGAGGGCATCCGTAACCGTAATAAGCCTGTACAGATCGTCATGACCGTAAGTCGTGGTATGTCCGTTAAAGTTGGCCTCGGATGTAACATTACCGACCTTGTCATATACGAAAGTTGCTTCCTTCCCATCCGGACTTACCCGTTTCTCCAGTCTGTCCGCCTTATTATAATAGGAGAGCGTCACCTTCCCCCTCTTGTCTGTCTGTTTGACCTTATTGCTATTCTTATCGTATTCGTATCGAATGGACCACCCGAGGGCATCCCTCTCTTTTACCAGGCGATTCAGGCTGTCATAGTAGAATGTCTTTGTATCGCCTCTTTCATCCGTTTCGGAGGTTTTGTTACCGTTGTTATCAAAGGTATAGATCGTTGAATCTCCTAAATGATTTGTTTCTTTCCATCGTCTGTCGAGTTCATCGTGGGAATAGGTGACCTGATGACCGTTTGCATCAACCGTAAGAATGAGCCTGCTCCTCCCATCAAAGGTATTCGTGGTGGTTCCCCCCTCCGGTGCTTCCGCGGTCGCGATGTTGCCATACGGATCGTAGGTCAGCTTGGTGACCTTTCCGTTGGCGTCGGTCGTCGTCTTCCGGTTGCCCTTGCTGTCATAGGTATAGAAGGTGTTATTGCCCAGCGGGTCCTTCGATTGGAGAAGGTTGCCATTTGTGTTGTCGTAAGTATATTCCGTTGAATGGCCGTTGACGTCAGTCGTCTTTATCGGTTTATTAAAGGTTAGCTCATAATCAGCCTCACTGGGTTGTCCAAGGGCGTCGGTTGTCCTGGTCACATTTCCATTCTGGTCATATTCGAATTTGGTCGTGTGTCCTTCGGCATCGGTTTTCTCCAGCATGTAAACGTCGTTTATGCCGGCATCCATGGCCCATTTTGTCTTGGTGACATTGCCGAGGGGATCCGTGATTTGAATAACGCTTCCGTAACCGTTGAGTTTGTATATGACATCGTAACCTCTCGCATTGGTTACGGTTCTCGTACCGTTCACATAGTCGTACCTAAACGAGGTGAGGGCCTCCTCCGGTTTGCCCGGGGCCTCCTTCACCGATTTCACATATTCATATTTTTCCGGAAAGATGAGGATGTGGGTCATCCAGTCAAAATTCACAGGGTACCCGGAAATGGAGTCCTGATCCGCATAGTAGTTGATTTCCGTGACATTTCCGTTGGGGTCAACAACCTGGATTAGATTGTGCTTGTCTCTCGGATGAGTAGTGGTGTAGGTGTAGGTTTCAACTCTCACGTCGCGTGTCGACTTGGTGAGATTGCCGTACTTATCGAATTCGAATTTGAGTTCGAGGCCGAGGGGCCCGGTGACCTTTACGATGCGGTCCTCCGGAACCTCCCCATAGCGATCATATTGAAACGCGAGTGTCCGCCCGGAGGCATCCTGGACACTCGTGAGGTTAAACGGAGGTTTGGCGTCATAGAGCAGGGTGAGGCGATTTCCGTTCGTGTCTTCGATGAAGCGAAGGGTGAATTCCTTTGATTTTTCCGGGTCGGGAGACTGCTCATAATGATATTTTGTTCTCCCCTTCGTATAGAAATCGTAGGAGCCATCGGGATGCAGGACCAGGCTTCCATGGTACCCCGCCTGGGGTTTATAGTACTGTTCTCCACCTTGAGAGGTCGGATTGGAGAAGCGGATTCCGTTGCCTTCTCCGCCGATAACCGTGATCCTCAGACAGTCATCTATGGTGAGCCGAGATTGATAATTGTGGGTCCAGCCGGCTCCCATGGGTCCTGAACTTTTTTGGCCTGTGGAACCGTAACTTCGCGTGAATTGGAGGGATGATCCGATTCCGGATATGGAAAGATCCTCCTTCGAATAGCTAAAGTGGCCGTCCTGAACGTCAACGCCTTTAATGAAGGTGTGACCCACGGGCAGAAAGGCATCGATCGTAACCTCGTGAACGATCTTTCCGGTTGCTGAAGACTCGATCACTGGATTCGCCTTGTTGAAGACGGCGGTGATTTTGAAATCATGTCTGCCGGGGAGGGGAACCATCTCCCGCGTGATCTCAACCTGATTCTCCCCCGCAGGGAAGGGGAAGTCTTTGATCGGCACGGCTTGACCGCCCACGGTCTGTTCAATCACCGAGCCGTCGACTTCGATCGTGACCTCGGCGTTGCTGGCGATAAAGAACTTTAGGTACTCCGGAGCGGCGCAGATATCTCCATTGATCCGGTCAACGTTGGTTACAAGCTTCACATCCTCTGTTTCGATGTTGGTGCTGTACACTGGCAGTGGAATCTCGGGGCTCCAGATCTCCAAACTCCTTCCCTGGTGGACCCGTCCCATGTTGAGCACTGCCTGTGCCGTGTAGGTGCTTTTGGGGTCGAAGTAGTAACCCTGGAGAAGGGTGACGATGCCTTCTGCGATACTTGCGCCAAGGTAAACATACTGTTTCGCCTTCCCGTTTTCTTTGATCACGATGAAGGCAGATTCGGCCCTGTATTCCGGAGGAGAAATTTTAGAAGTGAGCGTATAATCCTTCACGGAATACCCCTGTCCGTCAACGAGGATAAAGCTCTCCGGCCCCAGTTCCAGAGTAACCTCCACACCGTAAACGGTCATCGTCTCGCTTGCCGTATTCTCGATTGTCTCCTTGATGAGGGCTCCGCACGAAGGACAGTGATTATCGAACTTTGCCCTCTTAATGCTGGCTGTCCCGTCGATGGCGATGGTGTTCAGTCCTTTGCCTACCGTGTACTGACATTCGAACCTCCCCGCAGCCAAAGGGACACAGGGCTGGCCGGAAGCACTGACCTGAGCGCTTTCGAAGTCCGTATCGTTAGCATATTGTCTCGCTCCCACGACTTTTGGACATTTCCCACCACAATCCGTCCCGATCTTTTCCGTTTCCCTCAGGAAATAGAGCCTCACATAGAATGTGAGATCCTGACCCACCCCCACTCCATTGATATCTTGCCCAAAAGTATCGGCTGGAAAGAGATATCTGTTGAAAAGATCCAGGGAGGGCTCGGCATTCGAGTCATAACAGCTTCCAAAGGAGGTGGTATAACGGGTGAAGATAGTACTTAAACTCCCATAGGAGGCCTTGATCGGATACTCGGCATTGGGGACGCCTCCCGTGATCAGGTGGACTAAGGTTCCGAATGGGCTCGTTTTTTCCTGCCTGCTCGCGCTGGCGGTCGCACATTCACCCCAGGTCGGAACAACAGCCAGGGTCAGACAGGGATCATCGACAGCGATGAGCAAAGCCGGTCTTGTGTCCTGATTGGGATTCGTGCATGTTACCAATTCCCTGGCGGGAAGGACCGCAAAATCGACGGGAATATTCGACACCGGGTTGCCGTACATGTCTTCAACTACGACAGACACGAAGCCTGCGAAGGTGAGTATTGGGGCGGTGATCAAGTCTCCAAAACGTTTTCCGATCGCTGACGACTCTTTTGGAAAGCCATAGGCGGTGAAAGGTTTGGTAAGGCTTTTGCCCGATGAAATGGAAGCATCTACAATATTTTCGCCCACCTGCTGAGGGAAGTCATCCCCGGGGTTCTTCCACATGTACCTGGGATTGACGCCCGTCTTTTGCCCGAGGGTGAACTCGACGGAGGCGATTCCCTTCCCATCGGTCGCGACGGTGACTGTTCCTGCAGCAGGGATACCCACCTTTCCCCCTCCGGCCTTGACCGTAAAAGTCACAGCCGCACCGCTGACCGGATTTCCTTTCACGTCGAGGACCATTACCTTGAGAGGCTGGGCAAGTTCTTCTCCAACCGTTCCCTTCTGAAAATCTGTGGCAGCGATCTTGTAGATTTGATAGGCAGCGGCGGGATCCGTATTGGCTGGTTTGGAATATGGACTCGAAAGGAGTCCAAGCAGGTCATCCGGCCAGTCTCCGACCGTCATTCCTCCTGCGATCATCCCGCTTAGCATATAGCCCGATTCGCTCGTGACCGGATCTTCCTTAATGTACCCAACGCCCGTCCAGTTCTCGTAGACCATTTCGGATTTCGGAATGCGGATTACGAAATTTTGATTGACAGAGTTCGTGATGTCCTCTTTGATATTCTCATTGAATGGCAGTGTGGGAAGGACGCTATCGATATTCCATTTATCGATGGTCAATATCTCTGTTGGCGGCTCCGTAGCGCTGGCTAAACCAAACAATTTTACGGTGGAGATACTCACCACCTGAAAATCATCTTCAAAGATCCTGTTCTCTAAGACTGAGCCCTGCAAGGCCGAGAGCTTCATGAAGTCGATTTCCCTGCCTACTGCCTCCTGCCTACTGCCTACCGCCTCTATTGTTCTCAGGTTAGCATCAACGAACACTCCTTTCCACTCAAATCCATGAGGCGAATCAAGAAGGTACGTGACGTCGATTATCCCGCCAATCGTGACCACCGTTGGAATCGGACGTGCGATCGCGACATGCATCAGTGAAGAAAGCTCTTCCTCTGCCTGATTCCACCGGTCAACGTAATGCTTCGCCTCCTGGTAAAGGAATTTCTCCGCGTTTTGAGTTTCCGGTTCTGAAGTCTCCTCCGTGACCCGCTGGGAAACGATGCCAATGGCTATAAGATTGCCTGCGATAGGGGCGCTGGTCACCCTTTCTGTGCCATTGGGCGATTGGAGGTCGAGGGTGAGCCGATAGTCGGAACCCATCGGCAACCCGTCCTGGCCAACGATTACTCTTTCCCCATTTACATTTAAGACCGGCCTCAAACGGACAAGGTAGGCCGGCGTATTGTCAAGGCCTCCATAGAAGTCCAGGGTCTCTTGGTCCTCGACGGTCTCCGGTTCATAGCTTAGAATAATCTCCCGGTTGGAGAGGTTGAGTGTTTCAAGGGTGATGTCAAACAGGACCTTGTCTGACATATCTGCCGCAAGAAACCGGACCTTGTGAATCAGGTCGTCAGGGATCCCCGAATACTCATGGGTGACCACGGCCTCCCTGTATTGGAGACTCGCTGGAAGGATATTCATGATCTCAGGGATCAGGGCCCTTGTTCTCAAAAGGTCGTCATACGCTGTGCCCGGATACTTCCCTGCAAGGTAAGCTTCGATGGACGACCTGATATATTCGAGAGGTGTCTGCGTCCGAATGGCACTCAGGTATTGATCCCTTGTCCCGGATAGAGGAAACTCCTGAAGGATGTCGATTGGGCTGGTATAGGTGTAGCCTGTGACCTTGATGCTCGTATCCAGCCCGAGCCATGCCTTTCCGTGCTCATCGACGACAGCGCCATGAAAATTGGCAAAGGGAATTTGACTTTCCACCCAGATGTGGTCCATCTCAAAGGCGCTAATTTTACCTCCTTTGATGACAGGGGTAAAGGGAATTCCCGATTTCTGGAAAAACTGGGCCATGAGGTTTTCGTCATCGATTCCGGTGAGATTCTTGAGCCTCTCCGCTTCAATCTCGATGACACCCCTTACATATCTTGATGGAAACCCCGAGGCCCTGAGGAGGGCCACGAGGAGTGCGGCTTGATCGCAGTCATTTCCGCTTAGCTGATTCAGCGTCTCTTCCGCGCCTTTCATGCACCCCCAGTACCATTCGGTCTCCACCCCGTCCTTCACCCATTCATAGATTGAGACCGGATTCCAGTTCAGGGACTGGGCAAGAGTGGCGATCTCTTCCGAGATGTGGGCCTCTACAGTACCCTTCAGGTCATCAGGGGTTGCTGCCGCGTTTCCACCTTTGTATGCGGGCTTAATGACTGGTGTTCTCACGGGTTCTTTCAGTGGGTAGTTCAGGTGTCTGTAAGGAAGGGTTCCGAAGATGGGCAACTTTCTTTTGGGAAGGACTTTTGCAACAAGGGACTGAAGGCTGGCTATGGTTGATTCAGGAATTGTTCGCCCAGCAGGGAGGCTTTCAACAACGGCCAGGTACTCTTCAATGACCTCTCTGTATTCGCTGAGCATTGCGGAATGCCTTTCCTGGGCAGTTTGCCCCAATGCTTTTATCGCCTCCTCTTGCAGTCTGAATTTCTCCAGGAGCAGAAGATGTGACGCCTTAATATCCTCTGCCTTGTTCTTCAAGGCGGTAATAAGTGCGTCTAAAGAGAGTCCTTCTTGGGGCTTGTCCTTCATCTCCTTTAGGATAAAGTTACTTTTTTCGAAGGCTCTTCGAAGGTCTTTCTCAAGGCTTGCGTCAGAGGCTTCGACCGGGAAAGGAGAGAGCAGGAGAATAGTCAGAAGAGATGCCAAAAAGAAGAAGCATTGGAATAGCCGAGAGGCCGTCCGTGGGAAACGAGATCTCCCTATCAAATCAATATGCTTGTGATGATCCATTCTTTCCTCCTAAAAATAAAAAAAGCCGTTACGCTTCGATGAACCTGAGCGCTAACGGCTCGTCCTCTCTTGAAACATTAAAGATCCCCCTATCCCCCCTCGGACTATTGTCCCGGTGTCCCAGCCCAAAACCCGCAGGAATTTTACATCACTATTTTGCGGGATGTCAAGCGTTTTTTTTGAACCGTTTTTTTTGAACCTCTCTCAATCGTTTTTACAATTCGAATTCCAGATCATTCTATTGTACTATTGTAAACCTATCTACTCCCTCGCCAACTTTACTGATCACTTTGAGATCGTAGGGTTGGGCGGCGAGACCCTTGGGAACCAAGAACTGAATCGTGCTCATGCCTGTTGATGCATCCATCGCCCAGCTCGTCACCTTACACGACTTCCCGCCAATCGTTACCTTTCCTTTCTTCGCCCCGAAATACTTCCCGGTGATCACCACCGGAGTATTAACGCCCCCATGATCCGGGACAATCGTCCAGATCTGCGGCGTCTCCACCGAAAAGGCATCGTCCTGGGTAATCGGTGACGCCCCCTTCTGCTTCGTCTGAACTGCCACTGTGCTCGGTCCGAGGGTCAGAACCTTGCTGACAAGTCCCTCAATCGAATTCGAGGTCCATGTCAGAACTTTCAGCGCCGCTCCTCCCACCATTGCCTTTCCCTTCTTATCCCCGAACCCTGATCCGTGGATCGTAATCTGAGATCCCAGCGTCCCTTGCTCGGGGCTGGCCAGAAGAACCACTCCCTTACCACTCAGAGGAACCTCTAATGTTGGACTATCTGAAGCATCTGACAGAATGTGTAACTTCGCATCATCCTTCAATCCCGTTGACGTCGGCGAAAATGCCACCCGCACCGGACAACTTTCCGAAGGACCCACCTTTCCGGTACAGCCACCTCCTATTACCCCGAACTGCGCCCCATCCGTCCCCGTAAAAGTAACGCTGCTTAGGTTCAGATCGACTGTTCCGGTATTCGTAATCAATATCGTCTGAGGATCTGATGTCGCGCCTGTCAGAGCCTTAAACGTAAGATCAGCAGGCCTGCACAACACCCAAACATTGTCGATCGCCCAGAATCCACTGGAGGTCGAATAAGCAAATTCGATCTGCGCTCCCTCAGCGCCAACTGCCCCGCCGAGATCGATCTCCTTCCAGCCCGGCCCTTCGTCTGCTGACATCGTCAGCGCCTCCGTCCAGTCCTTCCCGTAATTGTCCGTAATCGAAATCGTTCCCCTGGTCCCTGTCCCGTGCGAAAAACGATTGCTTATCAGGAGAGCCAATTCCGTACAGGACCCGGCATCGAAAACCGGCGTGTAAAGGAGTTCTTCGGATACTGGACCACAGGATGGGTCGACAATCGCCCAGGGAGCTATGAAAGGAGACCCAATCACCCTGCCACACCCCGTACTCCAGGCATCTACGTTCGTCCAGGTCGTGGGAATCCCTGATGTGAAATCCTCGCTCAAAAGAACACGCCGGGCCAAAATGTGGGGCACTCCGCCCGTTCCATTCAACGCCACAGTGACAACGCCCTGATCTGGATCATTCGATTGGATGCTGAGGGCTGCCCCCTTTGGGTCAGACGAAGAAGGTGTAAATGCCACATTGGCTACGCATGAACTCCCGGGAGTTAGCGGAGCGGAACAATTGGTAGTCTGGCTGAAGTCAGAGGAATTCGCCCCAGTGATTTCTACCTTGGTGACCGTCAGGTTAGCAGTCGCAGAGCTTAGGTTCGAGACCGTGACGGATTTCGTTGCTGAGGACGTCCCCACCTTAACCGTTCCGAAATCGAGAACCAGAGGAGAAATCGAAATATCAGGCCTCCCAACGGTAACCTGACCTTTGGTCAATGTTCCAGCGGAAACGGCATTCGCTGAACCGTCTGAGAAGACAACCCCGGCAGGTGGCAGTGTCAGGTCATAGGTGCCCGGAACTGCACCTGCCTTGATCGTAAAAGGAACGCTGACAACCTCCCCGTTACCAACATTTGGCAACGACGGTGTGATATCAGGTCGAATCAGGACCCGCAGTGTGCCGGCAGAAGGAGTTGACCAGTGCAGAAGGTGCGGGGAGAGAGCAGCTCCACCGGCAGACGTTCCAACCGTCAGTTGAGTGGTATTGAATTGCACGTCAAACTGCAGCCCAACTACAGATCCATTGTTCGTGAAGTTCACAGGAATCGTCACTGTCTCTCCCTGCATCCCCGTGGCCGAACCCAGTTGAAGGTCCGGCTGCGCCCAGGATGAAGTCGATAATAACACCGTCATGGAGAGCACCACATTCAGAATAAGTCTTCTGTTCCTCAGCATATGCCTCCCTCCGTTCTTCCTCGCACTGTTAAAGGCACTCGATATGCGTCAATAACACCCATCACATCATGTTTCATGTCAAGACCTCAAACCGAAGTTCCACTCCTTTCCCTTTTCTATCTTCCCGGGGTCTCTGATTCTACTCTACTCCACTCCCCTGTCCCGAGGTTTCAGGCTCTCCTGCATCTGGCTGTCCCGCATCTGGTTGTCCCGAAGCCCCAGGTTTTCCTGTAGAAAACCAATCCTTGATCCGTTGGTATAGGCTCTTACCAGCCTCCTTGCCAGCCTCTGCCGCTACGCCCGTAGGCGACTTTCCGACGAATTTTCGGGTGATATCGATCCCTTCTTTTGATGCCTCACAGCCTACTTCCTCTAGGTGTCTTGCACGTTGCAGCCTTTCCAGGTCTTGTTGAGAGATATCATCTTTAGTTAAAACCTCCTCCTGGATTTTTGATCGATTCTCCATGGTGAGTGCAGCTGGTGAAACGGCAATTGCGAGCACTGCGACGAGCACGACTACCCCCACCAAGACTCCCCAGAATTTTCCATGTGCATCTTTACGGTTGACCATATCATTCCCGGCGTAGGCATAGAGGTTTGTGCCCCCTCCTGCGAATCCGATCGGATCCTTTGTGGTCCAACGGCCTGTCTGGGGGTCATAGTCCCGCGCTCCGAACCGAACGAGAAGAGTTTCAGGTTCGTAAAGCCCCCCGGCAAATCCGAAGGGCTGAAAGCCGGGACTGGTGTCGTAGACAACGTTTCCCGATCCATCGTAGTCCATTCGTTGGACGATCTGTCCGCTGGCCACATCAACGACCAGTCTTGGACTTCCAAGCTTGTCTGTAACGATGCGGTAGGTGACCCCTCCCTTAATCATGTATTCGGGGACATTCACCCGTGTGGCATAGACGAACCGGCTGACGAGATTACCCGCTCCGTCTAATTCGGCAATTGGCTTAAGTCCGTCCTGATAGAGAAAGCCCTGTACCAAACTACCATTGACTTTCTTGCCGATGCGACGATTCCTACCGTCGATCAGATAGTCGATCTGCGTGCCGTTGGGCAATGTAACGCGAGTAAGGTTCCCCAGCTCGTCGTAGGTATAGGCCGTAGTCTGGCCGCTCACAGTTTTGGTGAATAACTCCCCGTTGGCAGTGTAAGTGTAGGACTGAGTGCCGTGGACTGAGGATTGAGTAATCAAACGATCCTGGGCATCATAGGTGTACGTCGTCGTCCCCTCCGGTCCACTGAGCCGGTTGCCATTGTCATCATACGTAAAGGGTGACATGACGGACCCGTTCTCTTTCACCTCGACCAAGCGACCAGCTAAATCGTAGGCGTAGTCGTAGACGTTTTCAGTTCCTTCGATTGTCTCGGTCTTCTGTGTGATGCGCCCGAGTTTGTCGCGGGTATAGTGGATGGCCAGGATTTCGGTTCCGCTCGAAATCGTGCTGAATGTCTCTATTTCACCAAAGCTGTCATAGGTGGCAGCCATGGTGACATTGCCGAGGGTTGAGCCCGTAATCAGTCCTGTCTGCGCGTCCCGGGTCAAGGTCAGAGCCCCCACCTGAATCAAGAAATCGTCATTGTCATATTGGTAGGCGAGAGCATTGGCCCCGTTAACACTTCGGGACACAATACGGAGATTATTGTCGTACGTCCTGCCAACGCTCCCGGCCACAGGACCAGACCAGGTCTCGTTGAGAAATAGCAGCCCATCGTAGCTCAAGGCTCGATTGGCTCCGCCCGGGGCAGCGACAGTCTTGAGCTTACCGGTAGTTGGATCATAAGTGTACGAGACCATCCCACGGCTGAATGTCAGGGAGCTCAATTTTCCGGCCGTATATCCGAGATCAATTATCTTTGCATCCGGCCGATCGATACGGGTCAGTTGTCGGTCGGCGTCGTAGGTGTATTCTGTTTTGTTACTGCCTGCGCCAACGTTGGGCGGCGCATATGTGCGCATCAGATCTACAGATGTATAAGCGAATGTATGTGAAGGCCTCCCCGGTGGCACGATCCCCGTAAGGTTGCTGTTCGCGTCGTAGGCATAACTGACCACCTTACCGTCCGGCAACGTCTGAGCCAAAGGACGTCCCGCCGTATCGTAAGTGAAGCTCATCGTGCGACCGAGCGGGTCAGTAATTGTCTCAAGATAGCCGCTGCTGGTGTTATAGCCCAGATTAAGTGTGCGCGCATCCGTTCCCGTCCCCCCGGTTGCGGACACCAGACGGCCGTGATCATCATAGGTGTAGCTGATGGGAAGAAGACCTGTCGCCTGCTCCTGTACGACCCTGCCATGTGCGTCGATGGTAAACGTGGCTTGCCTCCCTACAGCGCTCGTGGCTGTGATGGTCTGGGCCGCAGCGTCATACGCGCTCGTGAAGGTCCGGCCATTAACGGTAAATGTCTCTGTCAACGTCTTCAGGCTTAGGGGGTCGTTCGTATTGTTGAGTGTGGCTGTGCTCTGGCCGATAATCGTTCCCGTAAGGCCGCTCGGTACCTTATAAGTCAGTTTCGCGATAATAGGCGCCTCCATGCCCCAGCGCGGGTCAGGACCTTCCTGCAAAGATAAAACCGTGCCATCAGGGTTCGTCAAACTGAGGGTGGCATCGGCGCCGATGATCAACGTGCTGCTTGTTCCATCCGGATACGTGTTCACACGGCGCACCTCGCCGGTCGAAAGAAAACCCACCTGATAGCTGCTCGTTTGACCGAGGGTACTTGTCACTGTAACCAGATAACCATCCGGAGTCTCCGTCCGAGTCAGTGTCTTAAAACCTCCAGCCGGATTTTCGTCCCTGATCAAGCGGCCGGAAGCATCATAGGCAAACCGATGCACATATCCCTTCGGGTCTGCGAGACGTGTCAAGAGACCTGCGATCTGACTGAGTTGGAACGTTTCGCCGGCTGGATTGGTGATTGTCGAGAGAAACCCGGTGGGATCGAGAGTCAAAGCTGTTCGCTGACCGAACGGAGCGACGATGGCAGTAGCATTGCCGCTCCCGTCCCGTTCGATGGTGGTCGTATTCCCATCGCCGTCTTGAACTGCCGTCAGCCTGCCGTTGCTATCATAGATAAACTGGTGGCGAAGTGCTCCGGTGAGGGAGTCGAGGGTGCGCAGATGGCGGCCCATGTAGGAAAAGGAGTAGACCTCGCTTCCGTCCGGCGCGGGAATGAGAAAATCCGCTGTCCCGTTTCTCGACAGGATCGGGGTTACCCGGCGAATTCGATTGTTGTTCTGGTCAGCAATGTAGATACCGCCATCGGGCCCAACGGCAACTCCAACTGGGTAGGCAAACTGCGCCTGGGTGGCAGCACCGCCGTCCCCGCTGAAACCCTGAGTCCCGATTCCCGCCACCGTTGTAATGATCCCATCTGTCCCCACCCGGCGGATGGCATGATTAAATTTATCTGCAATGTAGAGGCTGCCGTCCGGGCCAAAGGTAATGCTTATCGGACCGTGCAGCTTGGCCTGGGTGGCCGGCCCCCCGTCGCCACTGTAGCCCTCCTTTGTTCCGGTTCCTGCTACCGCCGTGATGGTACCGTCCGTTCCCACCCGGCGTATGACTTGATTATTTGTATCGGCGATGTAGAGGCTGCCGTCGGGTCCCACCGCGACGCCGGATGGAACGCAGAGCTTGGCCTGGGTGGCCGGCCCGCCGTCGCCGCTGTAGCCAGCGCAGTAATACGTCCCGGTCCCCGCCACTGTGGTGATGATCCCATCAGGCCCGACACGGCGGATGCGAGTATAATTAGGTTCGGCAATATAGAGGCTGCCGTCGGATCCCAACGCGATACCAAAGGGTTGGCAGAGCCGCGCCTGGGTGGCAGGGCCCCCATCGCCGCAGGAACTGGCGCAGACCTGGCTCCCGCCTCCTGCCACTGTCGTGATGATCCCGTCGGTCCCCACCCAGCGGATTCGATCGTGTTCTGTATCGGAGATGTAAACGCTCCCGTCTGCGGCAACCACAATGCCGGTCGGTCCACCGAGGACGGCCTTGGTGGCGGGACCGCCGTCGCCGAGATCATAACCACCCTGGCCCCCTGCGAACGTCGTGATGATCCCATCAGGCCCCACTCGCCGAACCCGGTGATTATAGTCGTCAGTGATATAGATGCTTCCGTCAGGACCGGCGGCCACCCCGTAAGGACGGTTCAATTGTGCATGGGTAGCCGGCCCGGCGTCCCCAGCGTGTCCGACGACCCCGGTTCCAGCCACGGTGCTGATGGCGCCGTACAGTTTGCTGCGATGAAAGCTGCCATTTCCTAAGTAAAGGGTCTTTTCAGCCGGGACATAAGCATGGTGTACGTCCAGGCTCCACCCACCGAGGCCCTGGGCCCGGGCATCCCATAATCCGATGGTGGTATCCCATGTCTGCCAGAGGGTGATCTCCGCTCGAGCCTTATCCCCGGTGATAGGGATGCCATTTCCATTATAGCCAAACCGATCCGTTCGCACATATTCCATATTATAGGTGTAGCCGATACGGCCCAGAACATTCTGAGAGCCTTGAACGGCCCGTCCATAGGCATCCTTGCCGTCCCAGGTGAAGATCATATGCTGGTTGATGTCGGGTGGAAAGCTCTGCTGAAAACGCCTCCCTTGAACGAATACTTCGACATCGATACGTTTCAGACCGTCAGGGACGGTTGGGCCACTGAGGTTGATCTTCAATTGATCGGAGGCCCGGTGTCCCGGGCTTCTCGCGCTGTTGTAGTTCAGGGTGAAGGGGGTACCGGCAATAGGGATGGTTTCCTCAAGGGTCTGGTTCTGACACCCGATGATCGACCCTGCCTGGGTATTCCCGCACTCCTGTGAATCGTCCTTCGGGCCCCCCTGGTTGGGTGGCTCGCATTTGTCAGCTTTACAGCGCGTTCCCCAGTTGGCGTCCCATGCGGAAAAATGTCGAACGGGAAATCGCCACAGGCTCGTTCCTGCGCCATGTAGACTTGCAAGCTGCGTCCGCTCCGCATCGGTGAGGCCCAGGGCATTATCAATCGTCCCGTCGCCGTCCGTATCGAGATCGGCCATGCCCCCTGTGATGCTCACGATCTTGATCACCTTCCCATTATCCGACGGGACCCACACGCCCTTTTCACGGTCATAGTAACCTACAGGCACATTGGTGCCCGCCGGGAAGTTGAGGAAGTTCTCCACATAGAACGGAACAGGCTGACTGAAGCTCAGACCAGTTGCCCCGGCCGCGAGCGCCTCGTCAGCGCCAAGCTCAACGCAATAAGTGTAGCCACTGTTCGGCGGCAGCACGGCAGGCATCGCCCTGGAACCATTGGGACCGACCGTGAACTCCGTGGCCCGGACGTTCAGACCTGTCAGAGGTTGGGTGCTGCCATCGGAAAACTTCATGGTTGCGGCTGTACCCTGTGGGAAGAGCAGCGTGGCCTGACGGGTGCCATCGCTGTCGGTCTGCACGGTGCCACGGGCCACCTGCATCGGAGCATTCGATGTGAGATCGATCGCTGTCACCTGCGGGTCTGCCGGAATCATGACAACATCAGGGAGCCACGCATAGTCCTGCCATGGTACGTTGACCTGGCGCTGAGCCAACAGATACCCATCCTTCTGATAGCTGACGGTAAGCAATCCTCCCCCGTTGACGGCCATATCGAAAACCCCGTTATCGCGGCTGAGAGTCTGGCCGTACTCCGGATGATTCAGGATAGTGACCTTGACCGTTTTCAGAGGATTTCCACCCCCATCCAGCACCTTTCCCCGGAGCACTCCCACTTGATTGGGTTTGATTGTTCCGGGATCGACCCCTGTCTGGACGGGATTATCTCCCGTGTAGAGAAATTCGGTAGATGAAGCGATCGATGTCGGCACGGTATTATCGACTGGAGAGGCTACATCAATAAGGTCAGGAGGGAAGTTGATGAGGTTGATGACACAGATCACGTCCTGGATATTGACAACCCCGTCGTTGTTGCAATCTGCACCCGGCGAAGGTGAGTCTATTCCCAGGACCTGATTGATGATTGTCGTTACATCCTCCTGCGTAATTTTGCCGTCTCCGTTGGCATCTCCGGGAACGGCAGCCAGGGAAATGAAAGGCATAGCGAGTATCAGAAGAAGACTGCCTATTAGCAGAAAGAGATCAATTTTACTCCTTAATTTGCATGCCTTGTAGCGGTTCATCGTTACCTCCTCAATATAAAATAGCCTTTATAGCTTACCGTGGTAATGCCATAAGGGCTCGTCGCCGTGAAGACATTCGGTTCCCCCTTCGCATCCCCCTAATCGGGGTTGAATATAAACAAGTTTATTGTTTAATGTCAACACTTTTTTGAGATCTGTCACTTTTTTGAGATCCGAAAAGGAGCCTTCTCCTTTTTGCATTCCTATGAAAATTGAGGTATCTTGTCAATTAGGAATTCATGAAACCAGGAATTAGGAGATCCCTTAGATCACTTCGATAAGGAATCCAGGAAAGCAGGAAAGAAGAGAAACGATTAGGCCCTATGAGAATTCTTGCCATTGAAACCTCATGTGATGATACGGCGGCTGCAGTGGTCGAGGATGGCAGGAAGATCCTCTCCAATGTCGTTTCGTCCCAGGTCTCTGTGCATCAGAAATACGGAGGGGTTGTCCCTGAGCTGGCTTCGAGAAAGCATATCGAAACGATTGTTCCCATTGTGACAGAAGCCCTGGAAGTAGCCGGAATGAAACTTGAAGAGATCAACGGAATCGCAGTCACGCAAGGGCCCGGATTGGTTGGCTCCCTGCTGGTGGGTCTATCCTTTGCGAAATCCCTCGCCTTCGCGACTGGACTTCCTCTCATCGGAGTCAACCATGTCGAAGGACATCTCTCAGCGATCTTTCTCGAAGAGAATCCCCCTTCCTTTCCTTTCGTTGGATTGGTTGTTTCTGGAGGCCACACATCTCTCTTTCGAATGGACGGGTTTGGAAAATTAAAGAGACTGGGACAGACCCTCGACGATGCAGCAGGCGAAGCCTATGACAAAGTCGCAAAATTCCTGAAGCTCGGGTATCCGGGAGGACCGGTCATCGACGAACTCTCGAAGACGGGAAACCCAAAGGCCATTCCATTCCCTCGATCATATCTCGGGAAAAATTCTTTAGACTTTAGTTTCAGCGGCCTCAAGACCGCTGTGGTCAATTACGTAAAGACCCATCCCGAGCCGCCAGAAGGTTATTCCATGGAATTAGTTCGAGATGTCGTATCGAGTTTTCAGGAGGCGGTGGTTGAGGTGCTGGTGAAGAAAACAATCCGAGCTGCTCAGCATCAGAAACTGGAGAGGGTCGTTCTTTCGGGAGGGGTCTCCGCTAATCGTGTGCTTCGACAAAGGATGAGGGAAGAAGCCTCCCGAGAAGGAATAGAAGCTTTCATCCCATCTCCCATTTTTTGTACAGACAACGCTGCCATGATCGGCGTGGTGGGCTACGAATACTTGAAGGTGGGGAAACGGTCACCGCTGACGTTGAATGCCTTTTCGAACATGCCGCTATGATGAAAAAGCATGGGGGAAAGGGTCATAACATATAAGTGGAGTAGGGCAAGCCTTTAGGCTTGCGTCATCGATCATGCAAGACTGAAGGGCGTGATCCCCGATCACGCCGTGGTGCGGTGCGTTCGGGGAACGCACCCTACAACGACACATCTTTTTCACAGCACTGCAGGGTAACCCTTCAGGGATACGGCTCGGTTGCCCGCGTGGCTGAAGCATAGCGGTACAAATCCTGAAAAATGGGCATCGCATCGACCAGAAAAGAATTGGCAGAGCATGGTATTGTCCTCCGGAAGGGACTGGGGCAGCACTTTCTTGTCGATAGAAATATCATGATTAGGGTGGTAGATACAGCCGAGGTCGATCGAGACGATGTGGTTCTGGAAGTGGGTCCTGGCCTGGGCGAGATGACTTCCATTCTCGCTGATCGGGCAAGGAAGGTGATCGCTGTTGAAATCGACCCGAGGCTGGCGAAGATACTGGAAGAGAAGATGGACCGGTATCCAAACGTAGAGGTGATTCGGGAAGATGTCTTGAAGATCGATCTCAGGCAATTTCAGGGAGTAGAACGGCAAAAGGTCAAAGTTGTTGCCAATCTCCCATACCAGATTTCGACTCCTCTTCTCTTTCGTTTCATCGAGGCCCGGGAAGTTTTCACAAGCCTCACGTTGATGCTTCAAAAAGAAGTGGCCGAGAGGCTGGTAGCTCCCCCTGGCAGGAAAGAGTACGGTCCGTTATCCATCTTTGTTCAAATGTTTTCCGACGTTTCGATCTGTTTCCGTGTGAAACCTTCTGCCTTCTTTCCTCCTCCCAAGGTGGAATCGGCAGTCATTCGTATCCGCTGGAAGGAGAAGCCTGTAGTGGCCACGAAAGACGAAGAATGGTTCAAGAAAGTTGTCAAAGGAGCCATGGGCTATCGCAGGAAGACCCTGATCAATGCGCTGAAGTACTCCGGTCTGGCCCTTCAGGGAGACTCTGAAACGAAGTTGGAGGGGGCTGGAATCGATCCCCATAGAAGGCCCGGAACGCTCAGCATCCAGGAATTTGTAAAGCTCGCGAAGATCCTTTAAAACTGAGGTTCACAGGTTTAAAGGTTCACCGTTCAAGGTTACCCGTGAACCCCTGAATCTCTGAACCCTGAACCTCTGAACCTTTGAACCCTGAACCCCTGAACCCCTGAACCCTGAACTGTTGAACGGTGAACCGTTTTCATTTGCAAAACCGACCCCGAATGATTATCTTCTCTTCAAAAACAAAATAAGGAGCGTATTCGTATGCGACTCGATAAACTTACCCTGAAGGCTCAGGAAGCCATTGAGGAAGCCAGGGGCCTTGCGGAACGGAAACATCATCAACAGCTCGACGTGGAGCACCTTCTTCTCACACTTCTGACCCAGAAGGATGGAATTGTGATTCCGATCCTCCAGAAACTGGGAGTCAGCCCGGAGCGGATCGTGTCTCAACTGGAAGAGGAATTAAATCGGGTCCCTCAGGTCACCGGCGGCGGTGCCGCTCAGGTTTACCTGTCCAACCGTTTGAACGAGATCCTGAACTCGGCCTGGAAGGAGGCGGAAAGGCTGAAGGATGAGTATCTTTCTACAGAGCATCTTTTCATTGCCATCGCTGATGAGAGGCAGGGGCCTTCCTACGGGATCCTCCAGAGAAATGGCATCACCAAGGAGGGGATTTTCAGGGTACTTGAGGAGATCCGGGGACCCCACCGGGTAACGGACCAGAATCCGGAAGAGAAGTATCAGGCCCTGAAACGCTACAGTAGAGACCTCACGGAAGAGGCGCGGAAGGGAAAGCTCGATCCTGTCATCGGAAGGGATGAAGAGATAAGAAGGGTGATCCAGGTCCTCTCTCGGAGGACGAAGAATAACCCTGTATTGATCGGAGAACCAGGGGTTGGAAAGACAGCCATCGTCGAAGGACTGGCGCAACGAATCGTTAAAGGCGATATTCCTGAGACATTGAAGAATAAAAAGCTTGTCGCCCTCGATCTCGGTGCCCTGATTGCCGGGGCGAAGTTCAGAGGAGAGTTTGAAGACCGGCTGAAGGCGGTTTTGAAAGAGATTACGAACGCCGCGGGAAACATCATCCTTTTCATCGACGAACTTCATACGCTGGTGGGCGCGGGAGCAGCCGAAGGAGCGATCGACGCCTCGAACATGCTCAAGCCCGCCCTGGCGAGAGGCGAGCTTCGATGCGTTGGCGCAACCACCCTCAACGAGTACCGTAAATACGTTGAGAAGGATGCGGCCCTCGAGCGCCGGTTCCAGCCGATCTATGTGGCCCAGCCCTCCGTAGAGGATACGATCGCCATTTTGAGAGGCTTGAAGGAACGCTATGAGGTGCACCACGGCGTGAAGATCAAGGATTCGGCAATCATTGCAGCAGCCATGCTCTCGAACCGCTACATTTCGGATCGGTTTCTTCCGGACAAGGCAGTCGATCTCATGGACGAGTCCGCATCGAGGCTGAGGATTGAGATCGATAGCGTTCCGATGGAGATTGATGAAGTACAGCGGAAGGTCATGCAGCTCGAGATCGAACGCCAGGCCCTGAAGAAAGAGAAGGATAAGGCCTCTGTCGAACGGTTGAAAAAGATCGAAGCAGAGCTGGCGGATCTCAAGGAAGAGGTAAAAGAGAAAACCCTGAAGTGGGAGAATGAGAAGAAGGCCATCTCCCGGATCCGTGCAATCAAGGAGCGGATCGAGAAGACGAAGCAGGAGATGAAGGAGGCGGAGCGGGAGCTGAACTATACGAAACTGGCCGAGTTACAGTATGGAAGAATGACCCAGCTCGAGAAGGATTTGAAGGAGGAAGAGGAGAAGCTCGCAGAAATGCAGAAGAGCGAGAAGATGCTCAAAGAGGAAGTGGATGAGGAGGACGTTGCAGAGGTCGTCTCCAAGTGGACGGGAATCCCTGTGTCGAGGATGCTCGAAGGTGAGGTTGAAAAGCTGATCCATATGGAAGAGAGGCTGAAACAGCGGGTCGTCGGGCAGGAGGATGCCATCGTCGCCGTCTCCAATGCAGTGAGAAGAGCCCGCGCAGGGCTCCAGGACCCCAACCGTCCCATCGGATCCTTTATTTTCATGGGTCCTACAGGAGTGGGTAAGACAGAGCTTGCCCGTGCGCTGGCCGAGTTTCTCTTCGATGATGAGCAGGCCATGGTGAGGATCGATATGTCGGAGTTCATGGAGAAACATTCCGTGGCGCGGTTGATTGGGGCGCCTCCCGGGTACGTGGGATATGAAGAGGGAGGTTATCTTACGGAAGCGGTTCGAAGGAGACCGTATTCGATCGTCCTTATGGATGAGATTGAGAAAGCCCACCCGGAGGTGTTTAATATCCTCCTCCAGATTCTCGACGACGGAAGGCTCACGGATGGTCACGGAAGGACGGTCGATTTCAAGAATACGGTGGTGATCATGACCTCCAACATTGGAAGCCAGTGGATCGTCGATCTCGGAGAGAAAGATTATGAGGAGATGAAACGCCGTGTCATGGACGCGGTCAAAGCCCATTTCAAGCCGGAATTCCTCAATCGTGTCGATGATCTGATCATCTTCCACGGATTGGGAATTGAACAGATCAAAGCGATCGTCGGGATCCAGACGCGCAAGCTTGAGCGCCGGCTCCAGGAACGAAGAATTCAACTTAAACTGACTGAAAAGGCCAAGGAATGGCTTGCCAAAGAAGGTTTCGATCCTGCCTATGGAGCGAGACCGCTGAAGAGGGTCATCCAGAAAGAGATCCAGGATCGGCTCGCCATGAGCCTCCTCGAAGGGAAATTCAAGGAGGGGGACACGGTGACGGTGGACGCTGATAGCCGGAAGGGGGAACTGGTCTTCAGGGCATGAAAATGATTACGCGGATTATTAAAAAAGGTTACACAGATTTTGAGAGAATCAGTGCAATCTCGCTTCTTGAATCGGTGTCATCAGCGTAGCTAACCATAAGAATTTTCTTGACAATATCCGGAAAATCGGTTAAAAATACAGATATTTTTCAAGCCTGCCTGATGCCCGGTCCATCCGTTTTAACGCGGGCGGGCTGTGGACACGACGGTCATGGAAGGGAGGTAGATAGGCACGTAGCTCAGGGGGAGAGCGCTACCTTGACGCGGTAGAAGTCTGGGGTTCAAATCCCCACGTGCCTACCATTAAAATCAAACTCCAGACAAGGGTGAAACATAACTTATTGAAGGAACAGTTGTTTTAGCCACATGAACTCGAAGAGGCATCATTCAGGTATTGCCTGGATGATGCCTCTTCCGCTTCAATCCGAAATTGAAGGTGGGGATCCATTTGAGTGAGATGATAAGAGGAAACGAAGAACAGATCAACGTCACGCTCGCGGATGGGACGAAAAGGCCGGTTCGAAAAGGGACCAGGATTCAAGAGCTTGCGACTGAGGAAGCTGTGGCCGCCCAACTGGACGGAAGACTTGTCGACCTTTCCTATCCGCTCCAGAAGGATGCGGTGATTTCGTTTGTGCCGGCCCATTCGAAGAAGGGACTCGAAATCCTGCGTCATTCAGCCTCCCATGTCATGGCACAGGCAGTGAAAGAGCTTTTTCCAGGAGTGAAACTGACTTTTGGTCCCTCCACGGATACGGGTTTCTACTACGATTTCGATTATAGCAGGACTTTTACGCCTGAAGACCTCGAAGGAATTGAGAAGAAGATGGCGGAAATCGTCCGCCAGAATCTTCCCTTCACCCGAGAGGAGGTTTCAAAAGGAGAGGCTGAAAAGACCTTTCGAGAGATGGGAGAAAGCTATAAGGTGGAGCATCTCGAAGATCTTCCGGACCATGTCTCCCTCTATCGTCAGGGGACTTTTCTCGACCTTTGCGAGGGGCCCCATATACCGGCCACGGGTAAGATCAAAGCCTTCAAACTTCTCAATGTTTCCGGTACCTACTGGAGAGGGGATGCTCGCAATCAGGTCCTTCAGAGGGTCTATGGGACAGCCTTTCCGGATCGTGAAGCGCTTGAGGACTATTTGAAGATGCTCGAGGAGGCCCGGAAACGGGACCACCGGAAGCTGGGCAAAGATCTCGACCTCTTCAGCCTGCAGGACGAAGCCGGTCCAGGCCTTGTGATCTACCATCCTAAGGGTGCGATGCTCCGAACGATCCTGGAGGATTTCGAGCGGAAGGAACACCTGAAGCGAGGCTACCAGATCGTCATCGGTCCTCAACTCCTCCGGATAGACCTCTGGAAGAGGTCCGGACACTTTGAAAACTATCGGGACAAGATGTACTTCACGAAGGTGGAGGACGCTGAATACGGCATCAAGCCGATGAACTGTCTTGCCCACATGCTCATTTACAAATCACGGATCCGAAGCTATCGGGACCTGCCTCTCCGTTATTTTGAGCTGGGTACGGTGCACCGGCACGAGAAATCCGGAGAACTCCACGGCCTTCTCCGGGTGAGAGGGTTTACGCAGGACGATGCCCACATCCTCTGCCGGCCCGATCAGTTGAATGATGAGATTTGCGCCATCATCGACTTTGTCGATGACGTCATGAAGATCTTCGGTTTTGATTACGAGATGGAGGTCAGCACCCGGCCGGAGAAATCGATCGGGACCGATGAAGATTGGGAGAAGGCTACCCAGGCGCTGATTCAGGCCCTTCAGAACAAGGGCCTCCCCTTCGATCTCAATGAAGGGGAGGGCGCCTTCTACGGCCCCAAGATCGACGTGAAGCTGAAGGATGCTCTTAACCGCAGATGGCAGTGCGCAACCATCCAGGTTGATTTCGCAATGCCCGAGCGTTTCGATCTGACTTATGTTGGAAGTGATGGGGAGCGGCACAGGCCGGTGATGCTCCACCGCGTGATCCTCGGAGCCATGGAACGGTTTATCGGAGTATTGATTGAGCACTACGCAGGGGCCTTTCCCGTCTGGCTTGCCCCGGTCCAGGCAATATTCCTGACCGTAGCAGATCGACACATTCCATACGCTGAGAAGCTCTACGCCCGGCTGATTGGGCAGGGGATCCGGGTGGAGAAGGATTTTCGCAACGAGAAACTGGGCTTCAAGATCCGGGAGGCCCAGTTGCAGAAGATCCCCTACATGCTGGTGATCGGAGATAGGGAGGAGCAGGAAGGAGCGGTCTCCCCCCGCCTTCGAAGCGGAGAGACGATCAAATCGATGAAGGTCGAAGATCTGATCGCGCGGATTCAATCGGAATCCCCAATTGTGAACAAATTATAGATTGTAGATTTGAGATTTTAGATTGAACTCGTTAGAGCGAAATCTGCAATCTAAGATCTGAAATCTGCAATTAACCGAGAAGGAGGTGAAGCCTATCGCAAAGGACGCCCGTATCAATCAGGAAATTCGGGTTAGGGAGGTGAGGGTCATCGACCCTGAAGGCAAGCAGTTGGGCATTTTGCCGGTATCCGAGGCTCTCCGGCTGGCTTTCAACTATGAACTGGACCTGGTGGAGGTTTCTCAGAAATCGGACCCCCCTGTCTGCCGCATCATGGACTACGGCAAGTTCAAGTACCAGCAGAGCAAGAAAGCCCACGATGCCAAGAAAAAGCAGGCGGTGGTTCACATCAAGGAAGTGAAGTTAAGGCCCAAGACAGAGGAGCATGATTTTCAATTCAAACTTCGCCATATTGAGCGATTCTTACAAGAAGGGGATAAGATCAAGGTTACGGTGGTTTTCAAGGGAAGAGAGATTTCTCACCCGGATCTGGGCCGAATTATGCTGGCAAGAGTCATCGAGGCTGTGAAAGAGCTGGGGAAGGTTGAACAGTTCCCCAAATTTGAGGGAAGAAATTTCATCACGATTCTTACCCCCGTCCAGACTCAGCCTCAACCGCAGAGTCAGAAACCAGCACAATAGGTTGTGGGTGGGGGCACCGAAAGCAGTACGCAGTAGGCAGAAAGCAGGAGGCAGGGGGTAGGAGTTAGAGAACATAAGTGGGGTAACACTTTAGCCTTGCTTCCAAAGGTCAAGGTTAGGGTGGGGAAGCCAGTTTAGGTCTGGTGTTAGGGTTAGGGCTCATGCCTTTAAACCCAACGACGTAACCTTTCAACCAAACCGGCATCTTCACCTTTACCCATTGACGAAAGCCCATTATTTTCTAATTGAAGGAGGACGGTGTGCCAAAGTTAAAGACGAATCGGGGAGCAGCAAAACGTTTTAAGAAAACGGGCACGGGAAAGATCAAGGTGAAGAAGGCTTTCGCCCGCCACATCCTGACGAAAAAGGGGGCGAACCGCAAACGTGGTCTCAGGAGGCCCAAGCTCCTTGACAAAGGGGACATGAAGAACGTCGAGAAGTTGATCCCGTACCTTTAAGAGCTCAGAAAGCAGAAGGCAGAGGGAAAAGGCAGAAGACAGTAAGCAGTAGGCAGAAAGCAGAAGGCGGCGTTTTATGCTCTATGCGCTTTGCAGTATTTTAGAACTTAGGAAGGAGTAGAGACGATGGCGAGGGTTAAAGGTGGACCGAAGACACATCAGAGGAGGAAGAGGGTCCTCAAGATGGCCAAAGGTTATGTCGGAGGCCGGCGACGACTTTATCGCACGGCAGTGGATGCCGTGCATCGGGCTCTGGCATATGCCTACAGGGACAGAAAGAAAAGAAAGAGAGACTTCCGCAGGCTGTGGATCATCCGGATCAGCGCTGCTGCGAAGCTCCATGGCCTCTCCTATAGCCGTTTGATGGACGCCCTGAAGAAGGCCCATGTGGAACTTGACCGGAAGATACTGGCCGAGCTGGCCGTGAGCGATCCGGCCGCTTTTTCAAAGATCGTTGAGATGGCCAAAGAGAGTGCCCAAAAAGGAATGGCTGCATGAGAGAGCAGCTGGAACACCTTCGCGAAGGGGCCCTGACTTCCCTTGCTCGGGCCTCTACGGGAAAGGAGATCTCCGACATCCGGATCAGGGTCCTGGGGAGAAAGGGGAACCTCACCCAGCTTCTCAAGCGTCTTGGAACCCTTCCCGAGGGAGAGCGAAGAGAGATCGGCAAAAGGGCCAACGAGATCAAGGAAGAGCTTGAGGTAAAGATCGAAAGCGCTCTGTTACAGATCCAGGAAAAGGAGAGGAAAGAGGCCCTGGAAAAGGAAAGGGTCGATGTGACCCTTCCGGGGAGAAGGATTCCCCTGGGGAGGAGGCATCCTCTCACTCAGACCCTTTACGAAATCATCGATATCTTCTCCAGTCTGGGTTTCGAGGTCATTGAAGGTCCTGAGGTCGAGCTCGATTATTACAATTTCGAGGCCCTCAATATCCCGAAGGGGCATCCGGCCCGGGAGATGCAAGCGACCTTCTTCATCTCCGATGACGTGGTCCTGAGAACGCACACCTCACCTGTTGAGGTGAGGACGATGGAGAAGAGACGGCCACCGGTGCGGATCATCAGTCCGGGAGCCGTCTATCGTTGCGATTCGGATCCAACTCACTCGCCGATGTTCCATCAGGTGGAGGGCCTTCTTGTGGACCGGGGGGTGACTTTTGCGGATCTGAAAGGGACCCTGACCGTCTTTGTTCATCAGATTTTTGGAGAGAAGACGAAACTCCGATTCAGGCCGAGCTTCTTCCCCTTCACAGAGCCAAGCGCAGAAGTCGATATCGAGTGCATCATGTGCGGCGGAAAAGGGTGCGGTGTTTGCTCTAATACGGGCTGGCTCGAAATCCTCGGGTCGGGAATGAACGACCCCGCTATCTACAAATTTGTCGACTACAACCCTGAGGAGGTCACAGGTTTCGCTTTTGGGATGGGGATTGAGCGGATCGCCATGCTTAAATACGGAATCAACGACATCCGGCTCTTCTTTGCGAACGACCTAAGGTTTTTAAGGCAATTTTAGATTTCAGATTGCAGATTGCAGATTGAATATAGAGGAATTGAAATCTACCGTCTGCAATTCTCCGAGGAGTAGGTAAGGGTAAGGTCCACAGAACGATTTTGGATTGTGGATTGTATGGAGAAGAATTTAAATCTGAAATCTCAAATCTGAAATCTGTGGAGCTTTGATGAAGGTTAGTCTCAACTGGTTAAAGGATTATGTTGATATCCGGATGGATATAAAGGAACTGGTCAACTTGTTGACCATGGCAGGCCTGGAGGTGGAAGGCGCTACCCCCAAGGGCGAAGGATTCGATAAGATCGTCATCGCCGAAATCCTTTCTATCCGGAGACACCCCAATGCGGATCGCCTTTCATTGGTGAAGGTGGATACGGGGCAGACGAAATTCTCGATCGTCTGTGGGGCGACGAATATTAGAGAAGGCCAGAGGGTGCCCCTTGCTCACGTCGGTGCAAAGCTTCCCAACGGCCTTGAGATCAAGAGGTCGAAGATCCGGGGAGAGGTCTCGGAAGGAATGCTCTGCTCGGAAATTGAGCTCGGGCTGGGACAGGATGCCACCGGGATCATGATCCTTTCCCCGCAATCACCGCTGGGAGCTGATTTTGGAGAGACCCTCGGGCTGAAAGATACGGTCCTTGACATCGGCGTCACGCCGAACCGCCCGGATTGTCTCTGTGTCCTCGGGATTGCCCGGGAGATTACAGCCTTAACGCATCAGAAGTTGAGGTACCCGACCCTTTCCCTGCCTGACGAGGGTGAGGAGATCCGTCAGAAAACCTCGGTCACAATTCTCGATCCGGAGCTCTGTCCCCGTTACGTGGCCAGGATGATCGAGGACGTGACGATTGGCCCTTCCCCCGCCTGGATGAAGAATCGTCTGGAGAAAGTGGGCGTTCGGTCTATCAGTAATGTGGTCGATGTGACGAACTATGTGATGATGGAATATGGCCAGCCTCTTCATGCCTTCGATTTCGAGTTTCTGGAGGAAGGAAGAATCGTCGTCCGGAGAGCCAGAGAGGGCGAGGTGTTCACCACTCTCGACGGGGTAAAGAGAGCTCTGGATGGGCAGATGCTGATGATTTGCGACGGCGTGAGGCCAGTCGCTATCGCAGGAGTGATGGGCGGACTGAACTCCGAGATCCGGGATCAGACGAAGACGGTTCTCCTGGAGAGTGCCTATTTTGAGCCCACGGGAAATCGGAGGACCTCTCGAAAGATCGGCCTCGAAACAGAGGCATCCTACCGTTTCGGGAGAGGCATTGATTACGGTGGATGCCTTACGGCGGCAGACAGAGCCATCCAGTTGATTCAGGAACTGGCAGGAGGAAAGGTGGTTCAGGGTGCGGCAGATGCCTATCCACTGCCCATTCACCCGAAGCCCATCTCCTTGAGCATCCGAAAAGTGAATCGAACCCTGGGAACGGAGATCTCAGGCTCTGCCATGAAGACTTATCTCGAGGACCTGGAACTCAACGTTCGAGCAGAAGAAGATGGGGATGTGCTGACGGTTACGCCTCCGTCCTTCCGGGGAGATCTTGAGAGAGAAATCGACCTCATGGAGGAGATCGCGCGGCTCGACGGCTACGAGCGGATTCCTGTGACACTCCCGAGAGGGGAACCCTCTTCCGAGCAGAGACCGAAGGACTTCTCCCTGGAGAGGAAAGCGATGGAGGTTCTTCTCCATCACGGCTACCATGAAGTGATCACCTACAGCTTCACCTCTCCTGCCACGCTCGATCTCATCAACCTTCCCCTCGATGATCCGAGGAGAAAATGCGTCCGAATCCTGAACCCCCTGACCGAGGACTTCTCCGTCATGAGAACGACCCTGGTCCCGGGCCTCCTGGAGATTGCCCGTTACAATCTTTCCCGGAAGAATTCGAATCTCAGGATATTTGAGCTGAGGCGGGTCTATCTTCCACGGGAAGGGGAACGGCTTCCAAAGGAATTGAAATGTTTGGTTGGCCTGGCAACAGGCTGGGATGTGGAGCCCCATTGGGCCTCTCCGCAAAGGCCCACCGATTTTTATGATCTGAAAGGCCTGGTGGAAGATCTTCTGGATGGCCTGCAGATACGGGGGGTGGAATTCAGAGGTGTTGAGACGATTCCTTATCTTCATCCCCGCAAGGCGGCAGAAGTCGTTCTCGGAAATGAGGTCTTAGGAGTCTTCGGTGAGGTCCATCCCGAGGTGTTAGGGCACTATGAGATCGAAGGAGAGACTTTCCTCTTCGAGCTCGATTTCGAAAAGATGGTCGAAAAGGCACCGGAGGAGAAACGATTTCGGCCATTGCCGAAATTCCCGGCGGTATACCGGGATCTTTCCCTTGTTGTTGACGATACCCTGGAGGCCCAGAGGGTGGTGGATGCCATCCGAGGCCTGGAGCAGCCTTTCATCGATGAGATTAGCCTCTTCGATTATTATCGGGGTGCTCCGATCCCCCCGGGGAAGAAGGGGGTGTCATACCGGATCCGGTACCAGGCAGTGGATCGGACTCTCACGGACGAAGAAGTGAACGAATACCATGAGAAGGTTATCTCCCGGTTGAAGGAAGCCTTCCATGCAGAGCTACGGTGATTATTCACCACAGAGCACACAGCGCGGCGTAGCCGCAACCAAATCCGAAGGACGACGGACGAGAGACGATGGACGATGAACCATAAACAAAATCCGTTTGCCCTGAGCTTGTCGAAGGGTGAATAATGGACAATGACCCATGGACAGATTCTGCTTAACAAAATTTCAAGAAATTGACTGTGAGTAGTACAGAGGAGAGAGTTTTTTGATTTGCCGGAGAGATAGCGGCACATTAAAATCTTCTGCCCATCGGGGATTGGTAGGGGCGGGTCTTGCGCCCGCCCTATGGCAGGCTCCGTAGTGATGATCACTGTTTTTTTAAAGAGCCAAAGTGACACCAGGAGATCGATTTGGATGTTCGGATTTAGAATTTGAGGGGAACCTTTTTGGCCTCGGCAGCGCCCGGTTGCGAAAGGAGGGGGACATGACTAAGATTGATATCGTTGAGAACATCTATGAGAAGGTAGGGTTTTCGAAGAAAGAGGTGGCCAAGATTGTAGAGTCCGTCTTCGATATCATCAAGGAGAGCCTTCAGAGGGAGGAGAAGATCAAGATCTCCGGCTTCGGTAACTTTGTCATCCGAAAGAAAAGGTCGAGGCGAGGTCGGAATCCTCAAACCGGAAGTGACATCGAGATCACGGCAAGAAGAATTCTTACCTTTAAACCGAGCCAGGTGCTGAAGGGAGCTTTGAACCATCCAGGGGCGTGATCTTTTTCGGTTTCGGATCCATGAGGAGACGCTGTCAATCGCCCTTGATTAAGGGCGTATGACAGGACAGGGGGGAAAGTTGGCCAAGTTGCTTAAGAAGCAGAAAGAGCCCGAAGAAAACGATCCTGCCTTTTCCGAAAGGCTCTATTACCGGATCGGAGAGGTCAGCCGGATTACGGGGGTAAAACCCCATGTCCTTCGCTACTGGGAATCGGAATTCAAGGCGATCAAGCCCTATAAAGCCGGGTCCCTTCAGCGACTCTATCGGAAGCAGGATCTGGATCTTATCCTGAAGATCAAGAAGCTCCTTTATGAAGATGGCTTTACCATCAGCGGGGCAAAGAGAAAGATTCGGGATATGGAGAAGGTCAGAAAGGGACAGTTGAAATTAAGACTGGTTGAAAAGAAGCCGGAAGCGAGAGACCGGGATTGGGTTGCAGCGATTTACGAGGAATTAAAAGGGATCAGAAAACTGCTGGAATAATTTCTATCGTGGTGTGCAAAATAAATGCTTGTGCGAAATAATGCTTGACTTTGACTGAAGAAAGAGCGATACTAACTCTAGTCGTAAGTTGTAAGAAGTGATTATTTGGATCGTAAAAGGTCACAAAGGTGCTTCCGAGACTTCTGTGGCCTTTTTTGTTAAGAGGCCCAAAGGCTATTACAACTTACTCAAATTCGGACAGGAAAGGGGGTGAGTTGTAATGGCCAAAGGTCGTGTAAAATGGTTCAACGAGCAGAAGGGCTTCGGATTTATTTCCAGGGATGACGGAAACGACGTATTCGTTCACTTCTCGGCTATCAAGAGGGATGGGTTTAAGTCCCTGAATGAAGGCGACGAGGTAGAATTTGACGTTTCTCAGGGCCCGAAGGGTCTACAGGCGGCGAATGTCGTCGTAGTGAGCTGAGATAGAGACGAGCAAAGCTCAAAAGAAAAGAGACCCCGGATTTCTATTTCGGGGTCTCTTTTTTTGGTCTGTCTGTCCGTCATAAGCAGCAAGTTCGCTCCTTTTCAAACTTCACTCCTTTCCTCATTTCGAAAAAGATGGAACCGTTCTTGATTCGTGATTTGGAGGATTCAAGCCATTATTAATGATGCATTGTTTCATCTAAGTCGACTTGCCTCCTCCATGATTCCAGGGCTGTTGGCTGATTAATATTGAAGTTTGAGCCGAACCTTAAGAAGTTGCTGCTTTGTAAAGGGCCATTTATTCTGCAATTTCCCGGGAATGTTTGAAGACCAACGATTTCTCTTGCTTTTTAGCAAAGGATAGTTTATAAAAGGGATAAAAATAGTTGCTAAGAGTCCTTTTTTGGACGTGAGAGGAACCCGCAAGGAACTCAAAACAGCTTCTTTGCGGGTTTTTTTATGAAACCGTGGAGGGACTCTTATCGGGTGAAGGATTTCAGTCTTCCATGAGGCTATGGACCAAGATTTGCGGATTTGACGAAAGAGGCAAAATAGGCATGAAGGTTTTCAAGAAGAAGGCGACCGAATCAGAGAGCGTTGAGGGGGCTCATGATCTCTTTAAATTCTCTACCCCCAAAATCCCCTGTGAAAGCAACTGCCCATACATGGTTGTCACAGACACTTTGAATTGCCGGAAAGAATCGGAAGGTTTAGTGGATATTGAAGAAGTACGGGGAACAGGCAGATGTCCATTTTGGCCGCACAAAGAGGTGAAGACGAAGGAAAAGGGTGAGGAATAATTTTTAGAGGTAGATCACTCTACTGACAAAAGAATAGGAAAGGAGACATTCTAATGGCCGGGATTTCGCCAGCAATCTTTTTCGTGATCGTTTTTCTCATCATCCTTGCCGCTTCAGCCATCAAAATTCTGCGGGAATATGAGCGAGGCGTTATTTTCCGCCTGGGAAGACTAATCGGGGCCAAAGGGCCGGGGATTATCTTCATCATCCCGGGTGTGGACAAGTTGCTCCGGATCAGCCTGAGGACTGTGGCCCTGGAGATTCCACCTCAGGATGTGATTACCCGTGACAACATCTCCATCAAGGTCAATGCGGTCGTCTACTTTCGCGTGATCGATCCCAATAAGGCCGTGGTCGAGATTGAAAATTACCTTTACGCCACTTCCCAATTGGCCCAGACCACGTTGAGGAGCATCATCGGCCAATCCCAATTGGACGAACTCTTGTCGGAAAGAGACAAGGTTAACATGCAACTCCAGGACATCCTTGACCAACATACGGAGCCCTGGGGGATCAAGGTCTCCCTGGTGGAGACAAAACAGGTGGACCTTGATAAAGACATGCAGCGGGCCATCGCCCGTCAGGCTGAGGCAGAGAGGGAGAGACGGGCCAAGGTCATCCATGCTGAGGGAGAGGCCCAGGCAGCAGAAAAGCTGATAGAGGCGGCCAATATGATGAGTGTCTACCCTGCAGCTATGCATCTACGGTTCCTTCAGACGTTAACCGAGGTCGGGGCCGAAAATAACTCAACGGTGATCGTCCCTCTCCCGATAGATTTACTCACAGCATTTATGAAAAAAAGAGAGAAGGAATGAAGCGGGTTTAACGCTTTGCGGTTTTTTGTGAGATCCGGAAGGGCATAACAACTCAGAAGTGGTATTTTCGAAGGAGGCTGTCATGGCGAAAGGTCGAGTCAAGTGGTTCAACGATAAAAAAGGGTTTGGATTTATTGAAGTGGCAGGTGAGAAGGATGTATTCGTCCACCACTCTTCCATTGAAGGGGAGGGGTTTAAATCCCTGAAAGAGGGAGATGAGGTTGAATTCGATATCTCCCAGGGCCCCAAGGGTCCCCAAGCCACCAAAGTCACGGTGATTTAAGAAACAGAGAAATCGGTTCTTATCCAATTGGGGGATCAGTGGATGCGTGGTGGAACACGTTGGCGGATCTCCTCCCTGGACGTGGATGGGCCTGAAACAGCCTGTCCGCTAAAGGAACGGCTGTTCCTGCATTGGGAGATTGCTTAGAAATAACGTGACCGCGCTCGTAACCAATGTAGGGGCAGGGTCTCCCTGCCCAGGGCGCAGCATGCTTCACCCCTACAAAAGACCAATCTGACTGCAGTCATTTTCATCGTTTGCGGGTGACGTACCCGTCATGAAAAATTACTTAGAAAATAGCAACTCCTGGGTCAGGGTTAGGGTAAGGATGCCAGTTTGGTCAATGGGTTAAGCTGCTGGTCCTAAGGAAATTGGCCCTTACCCCAAGACCTAACCTAAACCGGCTTCCTAACCCTAACCGTAACCTGCAATGATTTTTATGGTTCGAGGGTGGACCTCGGGCCATGGGGGATACCATTAATAATGTGGACTTCTCTTGGTAATGCCTCACTTCGGCGTGGGAGTAGATGCTCTATGAGGTCTTGGTTGGGCGACCCGCTGCGCCAGCGCTTGCGCGGCGAGCTGAAGTCGCCCACTTCACAGGAGAGTGAGGGGATATTTCTCTTGGGTCCATTTTCTTGCTTTTGGGTATAAATCGATGTATAATAAGTTTAAATAAACAACAAAAAGTTGCACAGAGCTTTTTAGGCTAAGACTTTGGCCCGCAAGAACTCTAAACGACTTCTTGACGGGCTTTTTTTGTGTCGGCTTCAAAGCCAATTTGGAGGTTGAAATGGTAATGACATCGCAGGAAGGCCAGGAAAGGGGGGTATGAAGAAGATCAAAGTTGGAGGGGGAAAAGAGCTAAGGAGAAGGAGGGTACCGTTTATCACGGAATTGTTCCCCCGGAATGGAAAGGAAAGCCAGCGTGGATTTGGCAAGAAGAGTTTTCACGAGAATGGATTAAAACTTATCTCACCAATAAATAGGGAAAGAATTGTGAAATAAAATAAGGAGCATCATCATGAATATATACGTGGGAAACTTGTCCAATAATGCAACGGAAGAATCGATTCGGCAGGCTTTTGAATCCTTCGGTCAGGTAACCTCAGCAAGAATTATCAAAGACAAGTATAGTGGCCAGTCCAGAGGGTTTGGTTTTGTAGAGATGCTTCAACAGGGTCAGGCTCAGGAGGCGATTAAGAGCCTGAACGGGAAGGAACTCATGGGCCAACAGATGAGTGTGAAAGAAGCCTATTCTCCCACCGGTCGGGGAGGATCTGGAGGACAGGGGGGGGGAACGGGTTATAGCGGCTACAGGAACCGCTATTAATCCTGTTTGTCTTCAATAGCTAAGTCAGATAGCGGAAACGAGGTCAGCTAATGATGCAACGGAGAAGACATGGAAGACCGCGCAGTTCAAAACCACGCCATTTAAGCCGTCCTAAATCCTATAAAATTGTCTGTTCGGGCTGCCAGAAGGAATTTATGCTTCCTGTTCCCGCACCCAATGACAAAAAATTATTGTGCATGGAGTGCTTCAACAAACAGGGATTATTATTCGAATCAACTCCAGCCGTACTCTGAAAATTGAAGGAGGAAAGATGAATAGGAAAGTCTACGTAGCCAACCTCCCTTTTCAAGCCGGCGTGCCAGAGCTCAAAACTCTTTTCTCGAAAGCTGGAGATGTCATGTCTGTCAAGATTGTTGAAGATAGGCAAACCGGCCAACCGAGGGGTATTGCATTCGTGGAGATGTCTACACAATGGGAAGCCCGGAGAGCCGTATCCATGCTGAACCGGACAGATTTCATGGGTAAGAATTTGATGGTCAAAGAGGCAAAGGTTAGTCGCGGCTTCGGGGGGCGATGGTGATAGGAATTTGACGAATCCAGGTTGATAGGGATGGAAAGAGAGGATCTCGTGAATAAGGAGAGGCTTGAATGGGTTATGTCAGGGTTAGACCAACACCAACTAACCAGGCTTGAGGACCAATTTGTCAAATCTGCCGTGGAGGATTTCGGTCAACATACGCTAACGGCAGAGCAGGAAGAAAAACTGGAAGGTCTTTATAAAGAGAAGTCAAAACTGATCCCCAATAAAAGATCTTCTGATTATTTTTCTCTGAAGAAAAGTAGCCCCAAAAAGGTCAGGCCCCGGAGGCCTCGTCCAAAGGCCGTGTTTTGACGTGTGAAAGTTCCGATTTGTCCTTCCGGGTATTGTCAAATTTTGCTTCGATTCCACCAATTGGCAGGTTCAGCCTGTTTGCGGTTCCGCAATATATCCCAGCTCATTGTCAAAGAATAAATGGCAGGGTCAGAAATGGTCCTGTTTTTTTGTCCCTGTTTCAGCCAGGAAGTACGCCACGACGTTCTTGAAGGATATTTTTGAAGATAGGGCTATAAACCTCGATCGTTTTAATTCGATCTCTGAGATCAAGATCTTCAAGCCCTACTGCCAGCGTTCCTTCCATCGGCGGGTGAATTCCTTTCCCCGGTTGTTTTTTTTTAAAATTCTGTATAGAATATTGAAAATGGAGAACGAAGATCAGAGGCTGAGAGCGATCCGGCGAGGGGTCCTATTATAAGAACAAAACCCGAAACAAACCTCAAATCAAAGCAGCAACTTCTCCTTGAAACGGAAGAGCTTCGGACGAGGCTGGATGCTACGGAGCGGCGCTTACAGGAAGCGAACAAAATATTGCAGCGTCAGGCGCCCGAGCGTGAGCGAGCAGAGGATACCTTTGAGAAAGCTCAAAAATACACTGAGAGCATCGTGGAGACAATACGTGAACCGCTTATCGTGCTTACCCCCGACCTGAAAGTCATCTCAGCGAATCGTTCTTTCTATGAAAACTTCCAGGTAGCGCCTAAAGAGACCGAGGGAAGGCTTATCTTTGACATAGGCAACCACCAGTGGGATATCCCTGCATTGCGAGAGCTGTTAGAGGAAATTATCCCCCAAAATACCCACTTTAATAATTTCGAGGTCGACCACGAGTTCCCGGCCATCGGGCGGAAAACAATGCTTCTCAACGCTCGCCGGATCTATCGGGAGAGTATAGGCACGGATATGATACTTCTTGCGATCGAGGACATTACCGAGCGCAAGCAGACGGAGGAGGCGTTAAAGATTTCTGAAACGCGCTACCGCCGCCTCTTTGAAGCAGCCCAAGATGGAATATTAATCCTCGATGCCGAGACAGGACAGATATCGGATGTGAACCCCTTCCTGGTGAAAATGTTGGGCTATTCACACGAGGATTTTTTAGGGAAGAGACTCTGGGAAATTGGTCCCTTTCAAAATATGGAAGCATCGAAAGCCACCTTTTTGGAATTGCAGAGCAAAGGATATGTCCGCTACAGTGATTTGCCGCTTGAGACAAAAGAGGGACGGCCGATTGCCGTGGAATTTGTCAGTAATGTCTATCTGGTTAATCACCATAAAGTGATTCAGTGTAACATCCGCGACATCACTGAACGGAAACTGATAGCCGAGGCTTTACAAAAAGCTCACAACGAACTGGAACGACGAGTGGAGGAGCGGACGGTCGAGCTTCGGACGGCTCTTTCTGAAATCAAAACATTGAAAGACCAACTCGAGGCCGAGAATATTTACTTACGCCAAGAGATCAAAATGAGGCATCAATTCGAGGATATTCTCGGGGAAAGTGATGGTCTCAAGTATGTTCTCTATCGAGCGGAGCAGGTTGCTCCTACGAACACAACGGTTCTTATCCTCGGTGAGACCGGTACGGGAAAGGACCTGATCTCTGCCGCCATCCACAACATGAGCCCCCGCAAGGACCGGCCGCTGATCACCGTCAACTGTGCTGCGCTGCCAGCCAATTTAATAGAGAGCGAATTGTTCGGCCGGGAGAAGGGGGCATTTACCGGGGCCGATACCCGGCAGGTAGGACGGTTCGAGGTCGCCCATGGTTCCACCCTTTGCTTGGACGAGATCGGGGAACTGCCGCTGGAGATGCAGGCCAAGCTACTCCGGGTGATCCAGCATAACGAGTTTGAGCGCCTGGGGTCGTCCCATACCATCAAAGTCGATGTGCGGATCGTGGCAACGACAAATCGAAACCTTGAGGAAGAGGTCCGCAAGGGCCGGTTTCGGCAGGACCTTTACTATCGGCTCAACGTCTTCCCCATCACTGTCCCTCCGCTGCGGCAACGGATAGAAGACATTCCGCTGATGGTCCAGGCCTTCATCGAGCGATATGCCAGGAAATTGGGGAAGCAGATCACGTCGATTCAGAAGGAGACGATGAAGACACTTCAGGATTACCCATGGCCCGGGAACGTCCGGGAGCTTGAAAGTGTCATTGAGCGGGCCGTGATCTTGTGCCTCGGACCGGTCTTGCAGTTGGCAGATAAACTGGAGATTTCATCCCTCCCATTGTCATCCACCGTGAAAACCTTGGAAGAGATGGAGCGAAACCAAATCCTAAAAATCCTTTCGGAAACCAGATGGCGTATCGAAGGAAAGGACGGGGCCGCTGCGATCCTGGGGCTCAACCCAAGTACTTTAAGAGCCAGAATGCATAAGCTCGGGATACTCCGGCCAGAGACCAGGGGGCCAGACTAAGCTGTTCCGCTCCCCTCAAATATCCCTCAGTATATTGAGGTTCCACCAAATATTGAGGCCAAGCAAACCGTTTCATACTTCACTCCAGTTCTCTCCTATTAATCTAATCCCGCGTTATTAAAGAAATAATTCCAGACTTCTGTTTTTTTCGGTTGTTGGCAAGCCATTTGCAATTCCTATCTGTATGATCTTAGTCATCATCCGCATGAAGGTCCTTCCTGAGAAGCGCATGGAGCTGACACAGACGATTTCTTCGCTCATCAGCTCCATAAGGACGGAGGAGGGATGCAAGCGTTGCAACTTTTGCCAGAGTATGGAGGATGAGAATGAACTCACCCTTCTTGAGGAATGGGATACCCAGGAGAACCTTAAAAGCCACCTGAAGTCGGGGCGTTTCAGGGTATTCCGGGGGGCGATGAACCTTCTCAAAGAGCCCTATGAAATGATGTTCCACACCGTTTTCAACCCGGTGGGAATGGTGGAGATGTAATGGATAAATTGCTCTTTATGAAGTGTCATCGCTTCGGGAAGAAAGGAGGAAGAGAGGGGCAAGAAGAAAAAGAATCTTTTTTTTCGTGTTTGTACATGCTCGTTGTTTAGGTTCCTGCAGGACCCCTGCTGGAAGGAGCCCAACTCCCACAACACCCAAAGCATTGGGTAAGTAACTAAGAAAGGAGACAGAGTATGCATTTTACAAAGATCTTTATATTGGTAGCTTTAAGTCTTTCCATTGGATTGTTTGGTTGTGCTGCAGAGAAAAAGGCGGAAGCTCCCAAACAGGAGCAAATTACTAAGAATCTGGTTCCACCGAAGGCGGAATTTAAGGGGCCATCTTTTCTTGTGGAACTCAATGACCTTAAGGTCATCACAACCGTAGGCATACCTTCTAAAGAGATCATCGAGACGCCGAACCTCAAGGGTAACATCAAGATCACCAATAAATCGAAAGATATCCTGGATATCCAGGCGGTCACCCTCGAATATCTGGATGAAGCCGGAAAGCCAATCCCTTATAAGCCTGATGAGAAAATCGTGAAGGTTTATCCATTCTGGAAAGCTCTTCAGCCTGAAGGCATGGCCGAAGGGACTCTGGACGTCACACTCCCAACGAGCGCCGTCAAGGACAAGTCCCTGAGAAAGATCGAAGTAAGCCTGGTCTACGTCCCCTCTCCGCTTAAACGAGAGATTTTGACTTTGTCTGAAAAGCTTGAGTAGTCATCTGATATGGGTCCCCGCGGCATAGAAGAGGGTGCATTTTCATTGCTCAACTGCCCTCGTAGGTGAGGGTAGTTGAGATCTTCTTTCCCCCCACCATTATTTTGGGATTTGATAGAGATACGAAAGCCATTTTCGATGATACTCCGGAGTTTTTCACCTGGGTACCCTGATGCGGGGCGGCTCAACGTTGCGATCCTCGAAACGGGAGACAACCACCCTGTCAGGATTATTTTGATCACTCGTGCGAGAGGGAAGTATGCCATCCGACGGAAAAAAAGAACCCATTGAAGATTTAAAAGATAAGTTTCGTTCCTTCTTCGGCTCCCGAGACCCCCAGAAAAAGAAGGATGCCTTACCCCCGAAGACTCATTTCAGCATCTGGTATTTCTTGATGGCCTTCCTTTTATTTACCTACCTGCAACAATACTTTTTTTCTCGAAAAGTGGAGACCATTTCTTACGGCCAATTTAAACAAGACCTCGTGGAAGGCAACGTGACTAAATTGATCGTTGGCCCGGAAAACATCACTGGAACGCTAAAAGAGAAGGATAAAAAGCCGGGTCAGGAGTTCATTACGATACGGGTGGACGATCCCGGTCTGGTGAAAGAGTTGGATGAGCACAAGATCGATTATTCCGGACACTATGAGAGCAAATTCCTGAGCAGTATTCTCTCCTGGGTCCTCCCCATCGGCATTATGCTCCTGATCTGGCGGTATGCCATGAAAAAAATGGGGCCGGGGATGGGGGTCATGTCTTTTGGAAAGAGCAAAGCCAAGATTTTTGCCGAGAATGAGACCAAGATCACTTTCGCCGATGTCGCTGGGATCGATGAGGCCAAAGAAGAGCTCCAGGAAGTAGTGGAATTTTTGAGGAACCCGGGAAAATTCCAGAAGCTGGGGGGGAGGATCCCCAAAGGGGTGCTTCTGGTTGGCCCGCCGGGGACGGGCAAAACCCTTCTGGCCAAGGCCGTCGCCGGGGAGGCAAAAGTACCTTTTTTCAGCATCAGCGGGTCTGAGTTTGTGGAGATGTTTGTCGGCGTGGGAGCAGCACGGGTTCGCGATCTTTTTTCTCAGGCCGCTGGCCAAGCCCCCTGCATCATCTTCATCGATGAACTGGACGCATTAGGGAAAGCCCGGCGAATGAATGTCATGGGTGGGCACGACGAACAAGAGCAGACTCTCAACCAGCTTCTGGTGGAGATGGACGGATTCGAAACGAATAAAGGGGTCATCATCATGGCCGCCACGAACCGGCCGGAAATCCTCGATCCTGCCTTGTTGCGACCGGGGCGGTTTGATCGGCAGGTCCTGGTAGATCGCCCGGATATCAATGGGCGAGAAGCCATCCTGAGAATCCATTCCAGGAATGTTCTTTTAGGTCTCGATGTGGATCTTCGAAAGGTCGCCGGCCGCACCCCGGGCTTTGTGGGAGCTGACTTGGCTAACCTCGTGAATGAGGCCGCCCTGCTGGCAGCACGGAAAGATAAGGAAATGGTAGAGTCGGCGGATTTCGACGAGGCCATCGACCGGGTGGTGGGGGGTCTGCAGAAAAAGAACCGGGTGATGAATCCGCAGGAGAAAGAAATTGTGGCCTTTCATGAATCCGGACATGCGATTGTGGCTGAATCTGTAGAGCATGCCGACCCGGTGCACAAGATCTCCATCATTCCCCGAGGGATTGCGGCTCTCGGATATACCCAACAGCAACCCACGGAGGACCGCTATTTAATGACCCGCTCGGAGCTACTGGACCGGCTCGCTGTTCTTTTAGGAGGTCGGGTAGCGGAGGAGCAAGTCTTCGGGGAGATCTCTACAGGGGCACAAAACGACTTGCAGCGGGCTACGGACATTGCCCGGTCCATGGTCACGGAATATGGCATGAGCGATCAACTGGGACTGGTGACCTACGAACACGCTCATCAGCCCATGTTTTTCCCGGAAAGTTTTGCTCCCGGTAAAACCTACAGTGAAACAAAGGCCACCCAGATTGACGAGGAAATCTCCCGGGTGATCGAGAAGGCCCATGAAAGAGTGCGAGGAATCCTGTCCGCTCACCGGAATGTGTTAGATGACTTGGCCCGCCTCCTATCCCGGGAGGAGATTGTACAGGGGGAGACCCTTAGAAAGATGCTGGGCAAAACCCCTGCGGAGGTTTTACCGGCGCCACAGCTACCGTGAAAGTCAATCAGCCAGACGGGCCGTGGCCGGGAAACCGAAAAAAGAAGCACCCGCGCCCCCACCGATGCCCCCGGAATATGAATAGAGCAATATCGTACCGGGGTTGGAGCGCGTCACGATAATATTATATTGCCGTTGTGGGCTAATTAACTTTTTATGTTCTCGTTTTATGTTCTCTTGGAGCGAGAGTGAAATAGAGAGACTTATTGTTCTATCACGTTAAAACACCCATAGGAGAAAACTATGCCAGAAAGATCGTTGGAAACTATTGATTTCAAGATGCCAAAGCCTCGAACTCTCTTAATCCTTATTGTTCTATTGATTCTTTTCATCGTTTCATGGGGTTCTTTTGCCCTCGTCCCGGCAGGCCACAGAGGCGTTGTTCTCTGGTGGGGGAGTGTAGAGAATAGAATCATGGGCGAGGGGCTCAACTTCAAGGTGCCTATTGCCGAAGATATCATCAAGGTGGATGTCAAGGTTCAACCCCATCCGTTCAAGGAAATCGATGCCTCCTCAAAGGAGTACCAGAACGTAAAAATGACGGGAATGATGAACTTCCATATCGATCCGGGTTTTGTCAATGATCTTTACCAGAAAGTGGGGCTCGACTTTGCTGACAAGGTGATCGACCCGGCTTTCAACGACTTCGTCAAGGAGGTTGTGCCAACCTACCCGATCGGGGAGATTCTTCCCAAAAGGGAGGAGATCCGGAAGACGGCGATGAAAAAGTTGGGAGATAACCTGTCGAGATATCACATCATCGTTGATGATATTTACTTTGCCAACATCCGGTTTTCACCTGAATATGAAAAGGCCATTGAGGCCAAGCAAGTGGCCCAGCAACAGGTGGAGACGCAGAGGCAGGTTTTGGCCCAACGCGAGATCGAAGCTCAGCAAAAGGTGGCGACGTCCAAAGGGGAGGCTGAGGCGATCTTAGTCGTTGCCCAAGGACAGGCTAAAGCCAATGACGTCCTATCCCGTTCCATCAGTCCAATTTTAGTTCAGTATAAGAGCGTTGAGAAGTGGAACGGGATCTTACCGCAGGTCTCCGGAGGAGCCGTCCCCTTCATCGACTTGGGCAAGATGGGTGGTTTGTCGGGGGGACCGGATGGAGGCAAAAAATAGGTCACACAAGGCAGTATAATTAGTATCTGCCCGTAAATGCCGCAATCGTCTCCTTTTGTCATTCCCGTGAAAACGGGAATCCAGTGTTTTCGATAGGTTCTGGATTCCTGCTGGAGTTTATCCCGATGAAGATCGGGGTAGGAATGACAAATAAACTGACTTTACAAACAGACACTAATTAGGTGTTCTCATAACATCTATCCCCAGGAAAGCTGCTGTGTTCCGCTATTGATTTTTAACAAGTGAACCATCGTCCCCTAACATAAGAAGGAGGCCTCAGTCTTGAAGGTGAGCAGCAATACCCTTCGCGGGACCCTACTCCGTTTGGGAGCGCGTCTCCTCGGAAACGGCCTGGCACAAAAGTACGCCGGCGACGAGTCACCGCTGCGATCGGAACTGTTCAGTAGCGACCAGATGAAGCAGCATGGCAAGGCCCTGGCGGACTCGCACAAGCTGAGTTTGGGACGCGCTTCGGACCAGCTTCTGACGCGGCTGGCTGAGAATGAAGGCGTCCTGATTGGAGCCTGGAATCTGCTGACGACGGCGGTCAAGACGAACCGCCGAATTGCGCCAGCCGGGGAATGGCTGCTCGACAACTTCTATCTGATCGAAGAACAGATTCGCACGGCCAAACGACACTTGCCAAAGGGTTACAGCCGGGGACTGCCTCGCCTGCAGAACGGCCCATCGGCCAGGCTTCCGCGCGTGTATGACATCGCGATGGAGATTATCTCGCACGGCGATGGACGGGTGGATCCGGAAAATCTCAGCAGTTTCGTAGTCGCTTACCAGACGGTGACCGTCCTGCAATTAGGTGAATTGTGGGCAATCCCTATCATGTTGCGCCTGGCACTGATCGAGAATCTCCGGCGCGTTGGGGCGCGGATGGCTGCCGGCAGGATCGACCGAAACCGCGCCGACTTCTGGGCGGACCGGATGACGGAGATCGCCGAGAAAGACCCGAAGAGCCTGATTCTCGTGATCGCGGATATGGCACGGTCGAACCCACCGATGGCGAGCTCGTTCGTTGCGGAATTTTCGCGCCGGTTGCAGGGACAGAGCCCTGCTTTGGCATTGCCTCTCACCTGGATTGAGCAGCGGCTCTCCGAGTATGGCCAGACGATTGAGCAGTTGGTGCAGTCGGAGAACCAACAGCAGGCCGCCGATCAGGTTTCCATCAGCAACAGCATCGGCAGCCTCCGGTTTCTGGTGGCTATGGACTGGCGCGAGTTCGTCGAGACGATGAGCGTGGTCGAGCAGACCCTGCGTGAGGATCCTATCGGCGTCTACGGCAAGATGGATTTTGCCACCCGTGATCGATACCGTCACGCCGTGGAGAAGATCGCGAAGAGCAGTCCCCTATCCGAAAGCGAGGTGGCGCGCAAAGCGATCCAACTGGCACACGAGGGCACGGCCAGGAAAGGCGGCGACGATCGAGCGGCCCATGTTGGGTTCTACCTCATCGACAAGGGGCTGCCGCAGCTCGAACGAACGGCGGAAATGCGCCTCTCCACCCCTGAGGCTCTTCAGCGAATGAGCGGCCGGTTTCCTTTGCACCTCTATCTCGGTACGATCCTGCTGATGACGGCGGTCTCCACCGGTATCTTACTGGCGAAGGCGCATGCCAGTGGGGTACAGGGTTGGAACCTCGCGTTGATCGGACTCCTGCTGCTCTTGTGCACAAGTCATCTGGCGGTGGCGCTGGTGAACTGGCTGGCGACGTTACTGGCGACGCCCCACTTGCTGCCGCGAATGGACTTTTCCGGAGGAATTCGGCAGGAATCTCGCACACTGGTCGTGATCCCGACGATGCTCACGAGCGCTCGGAACGTCGAGGATCTGGTCGAGGCGCTTGAAGTTCGGTTTCTGGCGAATCGGGACGAAAACCTGCACTTCGCTCTGCTCACGGATTTCCGGGACGCACGCGAGGAAACGATTCCGGAGAACGAGCTGCTGTTGCGGCTGGCCCAGACGAGAATCGAAGAGTTGAACGAAAAATACAGGAACGCAAAAGGCGACACGTTCTTCCTCTTTCATCGCCCGCGCCGATGGAATTCCCGGGAGCGTATCTGGATGGGTTACGAGCGTAAGCGAGGGAAGCTTGCGGAATTGAACTCGCTTCTGCGGGGCGAGGCACAGGGTGTCTCCGGGGATCGCTTCTCACTCGTCGTTGGTAATACGGACATCTTAGTGAACGTGAAGTACGTGATCACCCTTGACACGGATACGCAGCTACCCCGCGATTCGGCGTGGCAGTTTGTAGGAACCATGGTGCACCCGCTGAATCGTGCGCGGTACGACGGAGGCAAGGAGCGTGTCTGTGAAGGGTACGGTATCCTTCAGCCGCGCGTGACCGTGAGCCTGCCAGGCACGAACCGGTCGCGGTACGCGCGACTGTTCGGGAGTGAGCCAGGCATCGACCCGTATACGCGCGCCGTCTCCGATGTTTACCAGGACCTCTTCCATGAAGGCTCGTTCATTGGCAAGGGGATCTATGATGTTGATGCGTTCGAGCGGTCTCTCAAAGGGCGCTTTCCCGAGAACCGGATTCTCAGCCACGACCTTGTGGAAGGGTGCTACGCGCGGGCAGGGCTGTTGAGCGATGTCCAGTTGTACGAGGAATATCCAGCTCGCTACAGTGCGGACGTGAGTCGTCGGCACCGCTGGATCCGCGGGGATTGGCAGATTGCACGCTGGCTGCTGCCAGGCGTCCCTGGCCCCGGCGCAAGCCGCCAAAAGAATCCGCTCTCTGGACTGTCCCGATGGAAGATCTTCGACAATCTTCGTCGCAGTCTCGTGCCTTCGGCATTGACCCTGCTGTTGCTTCTGGGCTGGACGGCCTTGTCACCTGCATGGTTATGGACCCTGGCGGTGGTCGGAACCCTTCTGATTCCTCCCTGGGTTGCCTCCCTTCTGGATCTCTTTAAGAAGCCGGACGATATGCTGCTTCGCCAGCATCTCGCCGCCGTAGTGCGCTCGGCCGGCCGGCACTCGGCTCAGACGGCATTTACGCTCACGTGTCTCCCCTATGAGGCGTTCTTCAGTCTGGATGCGATTGTGCGCACGGCCTGGCGAATACTGGTCACACACAAACGACTCCTGGAATGGAATCCGTCGAGCGACCCGGATCGCCATCGCCGCACGGACCTCGCCGCCTCCTGTCGGACGATGTGGATCGCCCCCGTCATTGCCACTGCCACGGTGATTTATCTGGCGCTTTCGAGGCCGGTCGCGATAGGTGTGGCTGGGCCGATTCTGGGCCTCTGGTTTGCATCTCCCGCTATCGCCTGGTGGATCAGCCGGCCGCTCGCTCGCCGCGAAACAAGGCTGACGGCTGACCAGACCCTCTTTCTGAAGAAGCTTTCTCGAAAGACTTGGGCGTTCTTCGAGACCTTTGTCGGCCCGGAAGATCACTGGCTGCCGCCGGATAACTTTCAAGAGCATCCCGCTCCCGTGGTCGGGCACCGCACGTCGCCCACCAACATGGGACTTGCGCTACTCGCGAATTTGTCCGCGTACGATTTCGGCTACATTCCGGCCGGGCAACTCCTCGAGCGCACGGCGAAGGCATTCCACACGATGGAAGCCTTGGAACGGCACCGAGGCCACTTCTACAACTGGTACGACACGCAGTCTCTGAAACCGCTGCCACCCACGTACATTTCGACGGTGGACAGCGGGAACCTCGCGGGCCATCTGCTGACCTTGCGGCCGGGTCTGCTCGCCCTTCCCGATCACAAGATCCTGGGGGCGCGATGGCTTGATGGGCTCAGCGACACACTGGGGATTCTCGTGGACAGTACAGGAGGGGCCGTTCCGGCCCAGCTCGCTCAACTTCAGGAGGATCTGGCATCCGCGTCCGCATCTGCTTCCTCGCCAACTACGCTCACGGCGGCACGGCTGTGCCTCGATCGGCTGGCGACATCCGCCGCGGAGGTGGTGGGTACGTTCGATGGCGACCCCGAGATCTCTGAGATCGGGGCGAAGTGGTGGGCCCGCACCTTCGCCCGGCAATGCCAGGACGCCCTTGATGAGCTGACGTTTCTCGCTCCGTGGACCTTGCTGCCGGCCCCTCAGAATGGGCTCAACGACTTTCCCGATATCGATGAGATCCCAACGCTTCGCGAACTGGGAAAACTTGAGCTGGAGTTTCTGCCGCCAATCGAGGCTCGCCTCGGCTCGGACGCAATCCCCGAGGAGAGGGAGCGGTTGGGTGAGCTTCAGCGGCTCATCATGGAGGCAAGCCAGCGTGCCAGGGCAAGGATTGCGGCTATCGAACGCCTTGCGCTGCAATCCAGCGAACTCGCCCGCATGGAGGTTGACTTCCTGTTCGACAAGGCGCGCCATCTGCTGGCCATCGGGTACAACGTGGGTGAGCGCCGGCTGGACTCGAGTTACTACGATCTGCTGGCATCGGAAGCCAGATTGTGCAGTTTCGTGGCAATTGCGCAGGGACAACTGCCGCAGGAGATCTGGTTTGCCCTGGGGCGACTGCTCACCACCGCCGGGGGAGAGCCGGTTCTCCTTTCGTGGAGCGGTTCGATGTTCGAGTACCTCATGCCGCTCCTGGTGATGCCGACGTACGAAGACACGCTGCTCGACCAGACCTACAAGGCGGCGGTGGAGGGGCAGATCGCGTATGGGCGGAAGCGCGGCGTACCGTGGGGTATGTCGGAATCCGGCTACAACACGATCGACGCTCGTTTCAACTACCAGTACCGCGCGTTTGGTGTGCCCGGCCTGGGGCTCAAACGCGGGCTCGCAGACGATCTGGTCATCGCGCCGTATGCCTCGGCGCTCGCGCTGATGGTGGCGCCCGAGGAGGCGTGCCTGAATTTGCAGCGACTCGCCGCTGAAGGGCTGGAAGGAAAATACGGCTTCTATGAAGCAATCGACTACACCCCGTCCCGTTTGCCGCGTGGACAATCGAGCGCCGTGGTCCGGTCGTACATGGCCCATCACGAGGGCATGAGCCTCCTCTCCCTGGCCTATCTGCTCCTGGACCGTCCGATGCAGAAGCGTTTCGAGTCGGACCCGTTGTTCCAAGCGACCACGCTGTTGCTCCAGGAGCGGGTTCCCAAGGCCACAGCGTCCTATTGGCACACCGCCGAGCTCTCCGACGTACGTACGGCTCCCAGCGGTTCAGAGACGCGGGTGCGCGTTTTCAGCAGTCCGGAGACGCCGATACCGGAAGTGCAGTTACTGTCGAACGGCAGATACCACGTGATGATCACGAACGCAGGCGGCGGTTACAGCCACTGGAAGGACATCGCCGTCACACGCTGGCGCGAAGACAGCACCTGTGACAACTGGGGCACCTTCTGTTACATCCGCGACGTGGCCAGTGGGGAGTTCTGGTCGACCGCCTATCAGCCGACGCTAAAGCAATCGGAGAATTACGAAGCGATTTTCTCGGAGGCGCGAGCGGAGTTCCGCCGCCGCGACCACGAATTCGACGCGCATACGGAGATCGCCGTTTCGCCCGAGGATGATATCGAGCTGCGCCGTATCACCATTACCAACCGCGCTCGGACGCGCAGAGCGATCGACGTAACGAGTTACGCGGAGGTCGTTCTCGCCTCGTCTGCCGCGGACGAGCTGCATCCGGCGTTCAGTAATCTCTTTGTTCAGACCGAGATCATCCGCCAGCAGCGGGCGATTCTCTGCACTCGCCGGCCCCGCTCCTTCGGTGAGCACAGTCCATGGATGTTTCATCTGATGGCTGTGCACGGGGCCGAGATCGGTGAGATCTCTTATGAGACGGACCGCATGCGGTTCATCGGCCGCGGAAACACCGTCGCCGATCCGGAGGCGATGCGCGGGGCATCGGAGCTCTCGGGCAACGAGGGCTCCGTGCTCGATCCGATTGTCGCGATCCGGTATCGAATCACGCTCGATCCGGAAGAAGCGGCAACGATCAATATTGTCTCCGGCATTGGGGACACTCGCGATGTGTGCCTGGGCCTTGTCGAGAAATACCAGGATCGGCGTCTCGCAGATCGCGTCTTCGAACTGGCGTGGACCCATAGCCAGGTGCTCCTGCGTCAGATCAATGCCACCGAGGCCGACGCGCAACTCTATGGACACCTTGCCAGCTCGGTCATCTACGCCAATTCCTCGGTGCGCGCCGATCCGAGCGTCCTCACCAAGAACCGCCGCGGGCAATCCGGTCTGTGGGGCTACTCCATTTCCGGCGACTTGCCGATCGTGCTGCTGCAGATTGCAGACCCGGCCAATATCGATCTGGTGCGTCAACTCGTCCAGGCCCACGCGTACTGGCGCTTAAAGGGGCTGGTGGTGGACCTGGTGATCTGGAACGAAGATCACGCCGGTTACCGGCAACTTTTGCACGACCAGATCATGGGGCTCATTGCCGCAGGCATTGAAGCCAACGTGACAGATCGAGCAGGCGGCATTTTTATAAGATCCGGGGACCAGATATCGAACGAGGACCGCATTCTGTTCCAAACGGTCGCTCGCGCTATCATCACCGACAGTCGTGGGGCGCTGGCGGACCAGATCAACCGTCGCGGCCTCGTGCAAGTAACCGTCCCGCGCCTCACGGCGACCCGAACCCGCCGCGCCGAACCCCCGACGGCCGCCGCGTTGCCTCGCCACGATCTGATCTTCTTTAATGGGCTGGGAGGATTTACGCCTGATGGGCGCGAGTACGTCATTACGACCGCGCACGGGCAGGTGACACCGGCACCGTGGGTGAATGTGCTGTCGAATCCGCATTTCGGAACCGTCATCTCAGAGAGCGGCCTTGCCTGCACCTGGAGCGAGAATGCTCACGAGTTCCGCCTCACTCCCTGGTGCAACGACCCCGTGAGCGATTCCAGCGGAGAAGCCTTTTACATCCGTGACGAAGAGAGGGGCCACTTCTGGTCCCCCACGCCGCTGCCCAGCCGCGGAGCGGTCCCTTACGCCAGCCGGCATGGATTCGGCTACAGCGTCTTCGAGCACACGGAGCGCGGCATCCGCTCAGAGCTGTGGGTTTACGTGGCTCTGGACGCCCCGATCAAGTTCATGGTGTTGAAAGTGCGAAACGAGTCGGGCCGGTCCCGCCGGCTCTCCGTCACGGGATACGTGGAATGGGTGCTGGGAGATCTGCGGCCGAAATCGACCATGCACGTGGTCACCGAAGTTGACCCCGGTAGCGGAGCGCTCTTCGCGCGGAACCCTTACAACACGGAGTTCGCTGACCGGGTTGCCTTTTTCGACGTAGACGATGCGACTCGGACCTTAAGCGGCGACCGGACCGAGTTCCTTGGGCGCAACGGCACGCTTCGGAGTCCGGCTGCTATGGGCCGGTCGAGGCTTTCCGGAAAGGTGGGGGTCGCTTTGGATCCCTGCGCCGCGATCCAGGTTCCTTTCGAACTCGCCGACGGGCAGGAGCGTGAGATCGTTTTTACACTTGGCATGGGGCGAGACGCCAATGACGCGATCAACATGGTCAATCGCTTCCGGGGATCTGCTGCGGCCCGGGGCGCGCTCGAAGCGGTGTGGCAGTACTGGAATCACACTCTCGGCGCAGTGCAGGTGGAAACACCGGACCCGTCCCTCAACGTGCTGGCCAACGGCTGGCTCTTGTACCAGACTCTATCGTGCCGTCTTTGGGCGCGGAGCGGATACTACCAGCCGGGGGGGGCCTTCGGTTTCCGCGATCAGTTGCAGGACGTGATGGCGCTCATCCACGCCGAGCCACACCTCGTGCGCGAGCACTTACTCCGCTGCGCCGCCCGTCAGTTCCAGGAGGGAGATGTTCAGCATTGGTGGCATCCCCCTTCGGGCCGGGGCGTGCGGACACACTGTTCGGATGATTACCTCTGGCTGCCATTGGCGACGTGCCATTATGTCCTGAACACAGGGGACACGGGCGTGTTGGATGAATCCATCCACTTCATCGAAGGACACCCGGTAAACGCGGAAGAAGACTCTTATTACGACCTGCCCAGCCGGTCTGAAGAAGCGGCCAGTTTGTACGAACACTGTGTGAGAGCCATTCTGCGGGGTCTCAGATTTGGTGAGCACGGCCTGCCGTTCATCGGCTCTGGCGACTGGAACGACGGCATGAACTTGGTGGGCGAACATGGCAAAGGCGAAAGCGTCTGGTTGGGCTTTTTCCTTTATGAGGTGCTCATGCGGTTCGCTGAGGTTGCCCGCATGCATGGTGACCGATCCTTCGCTGAAAACTGCCAGAAGGAGGCGGCTCAAGTGCGCCAGAATATCGAGCAGAACGGCTGGGATGGTGAGTGGTACCGCCGCGCTTACTTCGACGACGGCTCGCCGCTCGGGTCGGCGAGTAACCCCGAATGTCAGATTGATTCGATTGCGCAAAGCTGGTCTGTTCTATCCGGCGCGGGCGATGCCGAGCGCTCGCGCATGGCCATGGAAGCGGTGGATCACCGCCTCGTTCGCCGGAACCATGCGTTGATCCAACTCTTGGATCCGCCGTTCGACAAGTCGAATTTGAATCCTGGCTATATCAAGGGGTACGTCCCGGGCGTGAGAGAGAATGGCGGGCAGTACACTCATGGAGCGATCTGGGCGGCGATGGCCTTCGCTCGATTGGGCGACAACGGGCGCGCATGGGAACTGTTTGCAATGATCAACCCCGTGAACCATGCAAGGTCTCCGGACGTGATTGCGACCTACAAAGTAGAGCCTTACGTCGTCGCGGCCGATGTCTATGCGCTCTCGCCGCACACTGGCCGAGGTGGATGGACGTGGTACACGGGCTCGGCTGCCTGGATGTACCGGCTGATCGTGGAATCGCTCCTGGGGCTGAGGCTTGAAGTGGACAAACTGCATTTCGCGCCTTGCCTCCCTGCGGATTGGAAGGCGTTCAAGGTGCACTACCGGTATCGGGAGACTGTCTACCACATCGACGTCCTGCAAACGCGCGACGACAATGGCGGGGCGAGTGTAACCGTTGATGGCATTGAGCAACACGACAAGGCGATTCCCCTCGTTGACGACCATCAGGAACACTCGGTCGAGGTGAGAATACCCGTCGCACACAGCTGATGTGAGAAAAAGATTCGACGGGCACTACGTGTGTGGTGGCGAAGGGCGCTGTGTTAGAGTGGGGTCCCAGGTATTTCCACATTCTATCTTAGACGTACGCCGCAGCGACTTCTGTGTGGGGGGTTGTTTGTTATTCTGAATAATTATAATTTTCATGTTTGTAAGGGCTTTGGGAGGCTTACAGGATCGGTAGACAGAGTCTTAGCTCGTTCAAAGGTTTGAGACCAGCTTCCTGATTATTTCCGCAATTATTTTCTTGACTTGAATATGATTAAGGTATACGATTGAGGAAATATAACTACGTACGATGTTGGAACTTGTCTGACGGTTGGCCAGTCTTATAGCCTCCCATCAAACAAGTCCCCTGGTGTTTTCCCTCAGAATTAACCTTACAACCCGACCTTTAACCTTTTGGAGATCATCATAAGGACATGATACAATCTCTTATAAGAGGGTACCTGAAACTGCCTATAAAGAGCCCCCAAAGAGGGAAATAAATTTCTTTGGGGGCGTATTAGATATTTATACTGCGTTATTATTCTGTTAAGTTTTCAATTGTCGTATGGCAATATGCAATTGTTTAGTTAAATAAGGATGTCACTATAATTTAGGGAGGTATCAATGAAACCAGAAACGGCAGGGAAGGTTAAGTTTGGAGTTTGGGGCTTTATTTGTGGGGCAGTCATCGCAATGATCATCGGCTTTGGGTGGGGTGGTTGGACAACCAAGGGCACTACCCAAAAGATGACCGACGAGGCGGTCTTGGCGAGCCAGGCAGCGATCTGCGTCGCTCAATTCATGAAGCAACCGAACCATGAAGAGAAACTTAAAGAATTAGGGGTATTAGATTCCTGGAAGAGAGCTGAATTCATTGAAAAAGGGGGCTGGGATAAAATGCCCGGGCAAGAAAAGGCTGACTCTTCTGTAGCCCAAGCATGCGCCAAGGGGGTTGAAGTTCTTATCAAAAAGTGAGCTGATTGAGATAGCTGTTAAAGGTGATTCATCAGTTGTTTTATGTGGGTCATCTTTTTTAAGTTCTTCCGCTTGAAGCGTGCTGTTGATTGAAAATGCGGACATATGTGCGCTTTCCTGAATTTGGCCAACGACACGATTCACGATTCAGAAAGGAGCAAGCATATGTTTACGAGCCTGCTGCACCATGGATGGGGTTTTCAAGCCAAAGGAATGTTCAAAACTCAGTGACTCCGGCCGGGCTGAAACAACTGTTGATAATCGCCTGGCCGCGCCACAGTGGTTTCATAAGGTAGACCTTTCGCTTTCAAATCGATAATGTATGGGGACTAGACTCAAATCCCCTTCGTAACTCATTTAGAACGATAAGAGGATCGTATGCTGAGGTGAAAGGCTTAAATTCCTATGTAGACCTTACAGCTAATCAGAAAGGAGGTCTATCCAAGAAGTTTAAGTTAAGTTCTTCCACGATCGTAGGTTTATTCATCTTGATGTGTATTTTTGCAGCGATGGTTTCAATTGCGGTCATGCAGTAGATTAGAACCGTTGGCGACCTGGGGCCGGATGCCTGCATCGTCGGAGGAGTCGTACTTGTTGTGGCGGTTCTCCTTTCTCTGATGTTGATGTTGATAATCAAACATTTGACGAGGATGGGTTAATAGACCGTTTCGTCCCTTCCGAAAGGACAAAAGATGTGAGGAGCTGAGAAGTAAACCCGGGAGGCAATCTTAAACTGTGAGCGGGGGACCATAATACGGGTAGGGCGAAGGCTCGGGGATCAGCGAGAAACGGAAGTCCAAAAGAAAGGAGGAAAACCTGTGTTAGTGGAAAAAGGAGAGGCCAAAAAAATGTATTGCCCACTTAAATTTTCAAAACCTGCAAGTAAGGAGTCAGGGCAAATAAACCCAGAATGGATATGTGAAGGCTCAGATTGTATGGCATGGCAAAAAGCCTTGGGATCGAGGTGGACCGGAGAACATGGTTATTGCGGGTTAGCGGGAAAACCGTTAGATATTAGCACGGAACCTCGGTCTATCCATGACGGGCCTTCCAAGAGACGGGCATAATTTGGATGTGGATGTCGAGTCAGGTTAAGGAGTCAAGTCAGGTTAAGGAAAATTGGGTGAAAGGGGATAAAGGGTGGACGAGAAAAAGGAGGTAATCGGTTATTACACTGAAGATGGTAATATTTATTGCGTGGATTGCATAAATAAAAACATTGAAATGATGAAGCAAATTGATCGTGCTATTACAGCGGATGATTCAGAGGACGCTCTCTACGTCTGCGCTGGGTGCAGAGAGGGAATCAAATAGGTTGCTTGAGGAATCTTCAGCGGGGAATAACGATTGACACTTCATCTGATTTTGGGCTTTAAGCTTTTATGGTTCGCAGGAGGTCAAGAAAGGAGCCGGTGCTGTGATGAAGATAGGGGACAGGTTCAAAGATAGGACGACCGGAAAGATATACGTAGTAACAATGGAAATGAATGACGATACTCTTTGCCTGGAGGGGGAGAACGGTTTGGGCCGGAGATTGACTGGTGAAAAGGTTTTGCAGCGGACTTGCGAGAAATTGGAAGACATCACATCTTGAAGCAGATAGATTTCTCTCCTACTGGACGTAAGAAAGGGACATAGGTTCTAAAACAACTTGACACCGGTTGGCCTTTTTTAATGAAGCGGCAAATGTGGAATCCCTCTCTTCGTATCCTGAGGTGGTTTTTTGCTTGGCATTCAACCCCGTTTTTCATATGTTGAACTGATCCTGAAGCGAGTTTTTATCAATAACCAAGCAGAATAGGGTTTCGTACACCTCCGATGATTCTCATACACTGAACTGGATTGTGTTCTCGGGTTCTGTCTGAAGATGTTGTATATCAAGCTGATCGGTGGTAAGGCTTTCTGAAAAGGGAACGGAGAAGAAATGGTTTACTCCGATTACCAGCAGTCTCCGGATCGGCGGGAGAGCCCAAGAATAAATTGGATAAACCCGGATGTCCAGGTTGTCATAACCCCGTCCAATACAGAGTCCAAGGTTTTGGGTTGGATTCTTGACATCTCTCCAGGGGGATTCAAGGTGAAAGCTGAAATCCCTCAGAAAGTCAAGGAGGTTTTCCTGAAATGGGAAGAGATCCATTTTGAAACATTTGAAGATTTTTTCCAGCTTAAAGGACAAGGACAGGTTATTTGGGCGTCCTCCAGTGAGAATACGGTTGGGATTAGGTTCGGTCGACTTGATGAAGAAAGTAGAATATCCCTCTATGGGTTTCTGGGTATGTCACTATAGACTAATTCTCTTATAGCTCGAATACAAAAAGGCAGGATCAAAAATGCCGCTGGGTCTGGAGCTGGGGGTCAAACCGTGCTGCCTAAAATGGATTAATCACCTGTCATCTTTTCAAAAAATCACCTTCCTGTAAAAGAACCTTTTTGCCATTTCTGATGCAATCCTATAGAGCACTACGATCATGCCAAGGACCAGAAGAATCGTCATTGGCAATGTTTTCTGACTGTGGGGTCACAAGGTTGATTTTCCAGGTGCAAATTTGTTAAATTAGGGTGTCTCGGCGAAAGGAGTGGATGATGGCGAAAGTGATCATTGCGTTGCTTGCTTTATTCTCTTTCTTCCTTGTCATCCTTCTGTTCTGGATTATCTTTTTCACCATCGCTCTCCTGGTTTTTGCGAGGGAGGGGAAGAAAAAGGGCAAGACCCATGTGTCTCCTGTGTGAGCCTTCGAAAAGGAACAATGAAAAAAGGCAAACCGGGGGTTAGGAGGGTTCGATGAGCTGGGTAGTGACTTGCAGTCAGTGCGGGAAGTCCGTGGTTTACGAAGCCGGGCAGGGAGTTCCCGAGGTCTGTCCTGCTTGTGCTGAGAAGGGGAAAAAGGAGGTCAAGAAATTTCTTGAGAAGGAGCAAAAGAGGAAAGAAATTGTTGCTGTGGGTACTTCTGAATTCGCACAGCGAAGGATCAGGAATACCCTCGGTATCGTTTCCGATGAGCAGATCTTTGGGATGAGTCTGTCCAAGGACCTGAATCTGGAGAAGTTCAACGGAGGGATTGCCCTCTCCTGGATGGAGAAAGTCAAGAAGGTGCGGGAGGCTTGTATCCGAGCGATTCAGGATGAGGCTATCGAGCGAGGAGGTAATGCGGTCGTCGGGATGGATCTCTCCTACGAAGCCCTCGGAATTCACAATGATATGGTGATGATTCTCATTGCCGCTACAGGAACGGCTGTCATTGCCGAATAGTCCCTCACTCGACCTGGATAGGGGCGACTTCAGTTGCCCATGATATGCGAAGGCGAAGCCGGCCCCAGTCATTGTTCCCGGGGCAGGCAATGGATTACAGAAGAGAAAAAACTGGACTTTTAAACTGAAATTGAATATGTTAATATAAGTTGTTACATCGGGGCGTAGCGCAGCCTGGTAGCGCACTGGCATGGGGTGTCAGGTGTCGGAGGTTCAAATCCTCTCGCCCCGACCATTTTTTCCAACTCCAACGGGTTAAAAGTGTTGAAATCAACGGGTTCATTCTGAGCAGACCTCGTACTCCCACTCCGCACTACCTTCATTAACTATCTCCTATTGAAATAATCCTTCGATCACACGAGACAGCGGGACAAGGGAGAGGACTGTTTTTAGAGCGTTGCGGTCACGTCTCTTCCAAGGAAGCGGTGGAGGAAAAAGAGGGGAATCAAAACGGAGAGGATAAGGATGGTGCCATAGGCTGAAGCTGGCCCGAAGTCGCCGCTTCCGACGTATTGAAAGATCTGAACGGTCATCGTGGTCCATGGGCCGTAATAGAGAATGATGGTTGAACTCAGCTCAGCCAGTGTGGTGACCCACATCATGATCGCCCCTGCCGCAATCCCCGGCAGCATGGCAGGGACGACGACCTTCAGGAAGGACCGGACAGGCGGGACCCCCAAATTGATGGAGGCTTCTTCGACGGAGGCATCGATCTGCTGAAGGATGGAGGAGGTCGTTTTGATGGAAAAGGGGACCTTCCTGATGAAATAAGCTAAAACCAAGATCATCCACGTTCCGGTGAGCACGATCCTTCCCTTGTTGTAAGTAGCCGCAAGGGCAATGCCAAGAACCGTTCCTGCGACGACCAGCGGCAGGATCATCAGAAGGTCGAGGAGATAGGTCACCGGCCCCCTTCTTCTTACCACCAGATAGCTTACAGCCAGACCAAAGACGATTCCGATCAAGGTGGCTACGGTAGAAAGGAAGAAGGAGTTGAAGATGGGACGAGGGGCAATCCGGAATGCCTGGGTCAGGTTTTTCAGGCTGAACTGTCCGAAGTACATGACCGGGCCCTGGTTTTTTGTGATTGAAGAAAGGAGGATGACGAGAAAGGGGGAAAGGGCGATAAAGACGATGGCTGCACAGAACAGCCAAACACAGAATGTGGGAAAGGGTTTCAGTCGCTTGATCTCCGGAGGTCTCAGGGAGGACATGGAGTAGCTCTTTCTCTCGACCCAGTATTTTTGAACGAAGGTCACAAGGAAAGTGATCAGGACGAGAACCGTGCTGAGGGCACCTGCCATGGAAGGGTTTCCGCCCATCTCGCTGATAAACTCGTTGTAGGCCTGAACCGCCAGGACCCGGTAATCCTCTCCAATGAGCTGGGGGACGCCGAAGTTTTCAATCGACATGTAGAATACCACTAAGGCTCCGGCCACAACGGAGGGGGTCACGATCGGAAGGGTCACGGTCCTGAACACACGCCACGGATGGGCCCCAAGGTTACCGGCAGATTCTTCCAGGGATCTGTCAATCGAATTGATGGAGGCGGAGACCATGAGGAACACGAAGGGAAAAAACTGGAGTGTAAAGACCAGAACGATCCCCTGCCATCCATAGATGCTCGGCAGGGTTATGCCGACTTGCTTTAGCAGGTTTGAGAGCCATCCGTTTCGGCCAAGAAGAAGAATCCAGGCCTCTGCCCCGATGAACGTAGGCAGAATCAGGGGCAGGGTGGCTAAGGTCTTGATCAGGGATTTACCGGGGAGATGGTAACGGGAGGTGAAGAAACCGAATGGGATGCCGATCATCAGGCTGAGCAGGGTAGATAGACCGCTCACCCAGAGGCTGTTCCGGAGGCACCTCAGATAGTAGGGGAGGCGAAAGATCTTCTGATAGCTTTCCAGGGAGGCCTGACCTGTCTCCGGGTCCTGGAAACTCGCGTAGAAGATGGAAAACATCGGGTAGATGACCAGGAAAAACAGGACAGCGAAGACAGAGAGAAGAATCACATTCCAGAGGGTGAAATATCTTCTCATCATACCCCTGATTAGGAAGCGATCACCACGGGCCGGTTTGCATGAAACCGGAAATAAATGAGATCTCCTTCCTTTTTGATTTCATGCTCCTGGGGGTCCTGGACCTCAATGGCAAGGACCTGGTCCCCGAAGGCCTTCACCTGGTACTTCACCATGAAACCCACAAAGGTGGAGCTTACCACCTGGCCATGGAAGAGATTGGTAGATGGTTCTTCTTCGTCTCTGGCGATTTTGATCCATTCGGGTCGAAGCAGGATTGTTAACGTCTCCCCGGCGGGCTTCTGAGTGCATCGAAGGAAGACTCGATTCCCCTTGAGATCGCCTGTGAGGAGGGAAGCTTCTTCGTCATAGGCAGTCACCTTCACCTCCATCAGGTTGCTCGTTCCTGTGAACTCGGCCACAAAACGATTCTGCGGCCGGAAATAGATCTCGGAGGGCGTTCCGACCTGCTCGATCGCTCCATGATTGAAAATGGCGATGCTGTCCGATACGGCCATGGCCTCTTCCTGATCGTGGGTGACATAGACGGTCGTGATCCCGAGATCCCTCTGGATTTTTCGAATCTCCTGGCGCATCGCCACCCGGAGCTTGGCATCCAGATTGGAAAGGGGCTCGTCCATCAGAAGCACCCTGGGATGAATGACCAGTGCCCGGGCAAGCGCCACCCTCTGCTGTTGCCCTCCGCTCAGTTGACCGGGGAACCGGCGGCTGAGACTTTCGAGCTGGACCTTTTTGAGGACCTGATGGACCCTCGACCGGATCTCCTCCTTTGGAATCCTTCGTGCCCTCAATCCATAGGCCACATTTCCGAAGACATCGAGATGGGGAAAGAGGGCATAGTTCTGAAAAACCATTCCCGTCTCCCGCTTATAGGGCGGGATATGATTGATGCGCTGATCGCCGAAGAAAATCTCACCCGAGTCCGGCGAGGCGAACCCTGCAATCACCCTGAGAAGGGTCGTCTTTCCGCAGCCGCTGGGCCCGAGGAGGGTAAAGAACTTTCCCTCCTCAATCAGAAGGCTGACCCGGTCGAGGGCTTTCAGGGATCCAAACGTTTTAGTGATTCCGTTTAACCGTACCCGCATCCTTCTCTTGCCCTATTTACTGAGCGTAAACTCCTTCCACTGTTTGAGGATCTCCTTTTCAAGGGAGCTCGATTCAATGGGGTCAAATCCCTTGAAGAGCTTAATGTCGCCGATCTTTGGCAGGGCAACTGTTGCTACAACGTCAGGTCGAGCCGGTCTTCGGTATTGGTCTTCGAAGATCACCTTTTCCATGTCCTTGGAGAGGAGATAATCCATAAAGGTCTTTGTCTCCTCGGGGTGCTTGCAGTTCTTGAACATCGCCGTTCCTTCAGGGGCGGCAAAGGCGCCATCCTGCGGATAGACAATGCCCACATCTTTAGATCCGCCGGCAATATACCGATAGGCCGCGTATTCGATGGTCAGGCCAAGGGGATACTCCCCTTCTGCTGTCCCCTTCCAGATAAAGCTGGCGCTGTCGAGGACCTTGGCATTGGTGATCAATTTCTTCAGGCCATCCCATCCATAGAGTTTGTAGATGCCGTAGACCTTCGCGTAGGCTGATCCCGATTTCTCAGGATTGGCCATGACAATCTTCCCCTTCCATTTGGGATTGAAAAGGTCCGACCAGGTTTGGGGCTTTTCCTGTTCGCTCACGAGCTTCTTATTGTACATGATGATCATGACGTGGACGTTCGTGGCCGTCCACAGGCCATCCTTTTCGATGTATTGAGGTGGAAGAACCTTTGCCTCCGGGGACCGGTAAGGTGCGAAGAATCTCTTGGCCGCGTCAAGGACTGCGACATCTCCGCTCCAGAACAGGTCGCCGAGGGGATTATCCTTCTCTGCCTGTACCCGTTTCATGGCCTCTCCGGTTCCCATACGGACCGAGGAGACCTTGATCCCTGTCTTTTTCTCGAATCCCTGAGAGACCATGTCAATCAGTTCAGACTGGTTCGACGAATAAAGGACCACCTCTTTGGCAAGACCGGTTTGGTAAGCCCCCAATACAAGGCAGAGCACAAAGAACCCACGTAGAATAGTCTTTTCCATCTATTCTCCTCCTTTCTCACATCTGTCCAACGATTCCATAATCATGACGCTATATCTCCACTGATCACATCGATCAATCATAAAACACGGGTGTAATATACACCCTTTTTTACATTTTTGGAAGAGGAAGTACTTCCGCCCTTCGGGAATGACCTGTGAACCATTGATTTCGATGAGGGGCTTGACACGAGAGGCTCCATTCCTTGACTTCTCAATTCCTATCCTGTATTCTTATCCATGTAGTTCATTAGGGGTGTCAACGGAAAGTCGTTGACGTTCAAACTGCTCATCCTTTCTTTCATCCTGTATGGCCGAAAATCTGAAGATTCTTGTCACCAATGATGACGGAATACATTCCAAAGGCATCATCATCCTGGCAAAAGCCCTTCGCGAACTCGGGGAGGTCTATGTGGTCGCCCCGGATACGGAAAAGAGCGCCATTGCCCACTCCCTGACACTTCATCGCCCCCTTCGGGTCGAACGGATAAAGAAGAATTTCTACGCGGTCGACGGAACCCCTGCCGACTGTGTTCACCTCGGTGTGAACATCATCCTTCCCGAACGTCCACAGCTCATCGTCTCCGGCATCAACAAGGGCGGGAACTTGGGCGATGACGTCACTTATTCCGGGACCGTTTCTGCTGCCTTTGAAGGAACACTCTTGAAAATCCCTTCCTTTGCGATCTCACTCGTTGCGAGGAGCCATTTCAAATTCGACCCGGCGGCCCGGGTCGCTGTCAGGGTGGCAAAGCTCGTCGTCAAAAAGGGACTTCCCGAAGACACTCTTCTCAATGTCAATGTTCCCAACCTCTCCGAGAAGGAAATTAAGTCCTATAAGATTACGGAGCAGGGACGCTGGAAACATAATGGGAGCGCTGTTGTCGAGAAGGTTGACCCGCGAGGGAAGAAATACTACTGGATCGGCGGGGGACAACTGATCTTTGATAAGAGAGGCGACACGGATTTTGAGGCTGTTTCGGATGCCTCTGTTTCGATCACTCCCCTTCACCTCGATCTGACGGACTATGCCTCCCTTCCTCTGTTGAAGAAATGGAAATTCTAACCAAACATATTTGAAATTTCTCCAGCTTTAGTCCCCTCCCCCTTCGATGGGGGAGGGTTAGGGTGAGGGTGGACAAAACGAATTTGGTCCCCCCTCCTCTTAATCTCCTCCCACCAGGGGAGGAGAGATTCTTGGACACAAATCTGAAATTGTTAGAGACAAAATCTCAGACTTCACTTTGTAAGAATCTAACACCGCCGGAACAAATGCTGGAATGGTGGAATACTGGGATATTGGACGCAGGGGCTGAAGATCTTCAGCCCCTACAACCTGTGGATGGTAGCATAGGCGTTCCGCCTGTGGATAACAATGGGCAATTTGTAGGGGCAGCTCTTGCGGCTGCCCTTTAAGCTTCGATTCTGAGAGAAAGCGTTCGTTTTAGGTGACGCAGGCTTCCTGCGTGTGTTGTTCTGGTTTGTAACTCAGGGCTTTAGCCCTGATGATATGGCTTATGCAACCTCCGAAGCGCGTTTACATTGAAACCTACGGCTGCCAGATGAATGAGCGTGACTCCGAGCAGATGCTCAATCTCCTGGAGAGGTGCCATTATACCGAAACGAAAGAGCCTGAGGGAGCCGACCTGATCCTCATCAATACCTGCAGCGTTCGGGAGAAGCCCGAGCAAAAGGTCTACAGTGCCCTGGGAAGATTTAGGGAACTGAAAGAGGAGAGGGGAGCCATTATTGGAGTTGCCGGCTGTGTTGCCCAGCAGGAGGGAGAACGGCTCCTTGACCGGGTGCCTTACCTCGACCTGGTTCTGGGAACCCACGCGATCCCGATGCTTGCAGACCTGGTTCAGCAGATAGAAGTCTCAGGTCAAAGGATTTGTGAGACGCATTTTGATCCGAATGGAAAATACCTCAAGGCCATTCTTCCTGAAGCGCCTGTCGAGAAGGTGAAGTCCTATGTGACGATCATGCAGGGATGTGATCATTTCTGTTCGTTCTGCATCGTTCCCTATGTTCGAGGAAGGGAGATGAGCCGTCCGAGCCGGGAGATCATCGAAGAAGTGAAACATCTTGCAAGAATGGGTGTAAAGGAAGTCTGCCTTCTCGGTCAGAATGTGAACGGGTATGGGAAAGGAGCCCAGGACGAAATCGATTTTCCGGGGCTTCTGAAGCGTCTCGACGAGCTCGAGGGGATCGAAAGAATACGATTTACAACATCCCATCCTCGTGACCTTTCAGAAAAACTGATCGAGGCCTTTTCGAAACTCTCGAAGCTCTGTGAATACCTTCATCTACCATTTCAGTCGGGTTCGGACCGGATTCTAAAAGCCATGCACCGGGGATATACGAAGGCAGCCTATCTCGAAAAAGTCGATCGGTTGAAGGAGGCATGTCCTTCGATTGCCATCACGGGGGATGCCATCGTTGGCTTCCCTGGTGAGGAGGAAGAAGACTTTAAGGAGACCCTCGATCTCATCGAGAAGGTCAGGTTTGATGATCTCTATTCCTTCAAGTATTCACCCCGAAAAGGAACGCGGGCTGCCCAGATCGAGGATCAGGTCGGAGAAGAGGTGAAACAGGAACGGCTCTCCATCCTTCAGACAATGCAGCGGGAGATCACCTTCGGGAAGAATCAGGCACTTGAAGGTCGCGTCGAAGAGGTTCTGGTTGAAGGTTGGAGCAAGCAAGGTAGCCAGGACGTTACAGGCCGAACCCGGTCCAATAAAATCGTCAACTTCAAAGGCGAGTTGAGTCTGGTGGGGAAATTAGTTCCCGTCCTGGTTACGAAGGCGTTTGCTCATTCTCTGAGAGGTGAAAAAGCATCATAGGAACGTCTTACGGTTCTTCAATCCGCATTCCCCAATCCTCAATCCCCAATCGGTTTTAGGCCTATCCTCATTCCCTCCGCGGGGAACTTCTTTCCGGGTGAGAAGGATCGGGGGGGACCTCTTCAGATATCCTTTCAACCTGACCCGCTTGACGCACCGCATCACCTGTCTCGGGAATCTGGATTCTCCGATTTTACATACCCATCCCCGCTCCTGCATAACTGCAATATATCTTGTAAATTTGCATTGCATTTTTACATGAACACTGTATAATTGAAATATGAAAGAAACACATATAGCGCGTTTACTGAAGGTTCCCGATCGGTCTTTTTTCCTTTTTGGCCCTCGCGGTGTCGGTAAAAGCACCTGGTTGAGAGAGGTGCTCCCTGACATGTGCTTCTTTGACCTGCTTGACACTTCCTTGTACCTGGAGCTCTCACGAGCTCCGGGGAAATTGGAAGCCATGATTGGGGTTCTCCCACGGGAGTCTTGGGTGGTGATCGATGAGGTTCAAAAGATTCCCCATCTCCTTGAGGAGGTCCATCGACTCATGGAGTTGAAGAGGTGGAGGTTTGCTTTATGTGGTTCCTCTGCCAGAAAGTTGCGCCGTGGGGGAACGAATCTTCTCGGAGGCCGGGCTGTTACTCGTAATCTCGAGGGATTCTCAAGTAAAGAACTTGGCGATTCATTTGAGGCAGAGTTCTCACTCCAATGGGGATTTCTTCCTTGGGTCCAATTTGATCGAAAAAACGCGCAGGATATTCTGAATTCTTACGTGAACACGTACATCAAGGAGGAGATCAAAGAAGAGGGCATTGTGAGAAACCTCCCACCGTTTCTCCGGTTCCTCAGTATTGCCGGATTATTAAACGGACAATTGGTCAACGGCCAGAACATCGCGAGGGAGGCCGCTATCGCTCGAAGCAGTGTGGACGTCTATTTCTCCATTCTGGAAGACACCCTTCTCGGGCATTTTCTTCCGGCGTATCGTCCAAATGTGAAGGTCCGGGAACAGGCTCATCCGAAATTCTACTGGTTCGATCCTGGAGTCGCCAGGGCAGCGGCGGGCCTCCTTCACGATCCCGTTGACAGGGTTTGGAAGGGGACTGCGTTGGAAACGGTGATCTACCATGAATTAAGAGTCTATAACCACACTCAAAACAGAAACCGGAACATTTCGTTCTACCGCGCGGGAAGCGGAGTTGAGATCGATTTTGTCGTCGAGACACGGAGGCAGCAGGCCTCGTCTTATGCGCACATCGTGTGTATAGAGGTTAAGATGGCGGAAAAGTGGGACAGAAGGTGGGAGCAACCCATGCGATCTTTGAGTAGCCGAAAAGGGATTCATGTCGATCGGATGATCGGTGTTTATACGGGCAAGAGGTCATATCGCTTTGATGACGTAGACGTCCTGCCTGTGACAGAATTCTTAAGACAGTTGTATCAGGGAGAGGTCTTTTAAGGAGAATGAGAAATCTGTGTGGCGGTTTTCATGTGAAACTTATTATCGACCGTTTTCGTGGACCCAGGCGGGAGGGATGGTCGATCTCGGCACCCTCGGCGGCATCGAAAGCGAGGCCCTTGCGGTGAACGACCGTGGCGATATCGTCGGCTACGGCGCGACAGCCGATGGTTTTCATCATGCGGTGCTGTGGAAGGTGAAACCGTTAATTGCTACGCCCACTGACATGAGCTTTGGCAAAGTGTTGAAGGAGGCCAGTTCCGATCAGGCAATAAAGGTGAAAAATACCGGGACTGCTCCTTTGACCATTTCAAGCATCGGATCACCCGCACCGCCCTTCAGCATTGCCGGCGGGACCTGCACGGCACCACAAGTCCTTCCATCCGGTGGGAGCTGTACCATTGTCGTCAGATTTTCTCCAACCGCTCAAGAAACAGCTTCATCGAGCTTCAACATCACCTCTAACAACCCAGTAGAAGATTCTTTGACAGTTCATTTGAGCGGCCGAGGTGTCATACTATTGGCCAAACCGGATGAGGTAACCATTGGATCCGAAGTCACCATTACAGGCGCTGGATTCGGAACATCAAAGGGGAACGTCCTGATCGGAGCCGTAGCACTCAAGATCACGGAATGGACCGAACGTGAAATCAAAGGAACCCTGAGCAAAGCACCAACTCCTGATGTCCTCAGCAATGTTGTCGTCCAGCCCAAGGTTCCGAAAGGAACACCAGCCATCACGGAACCAGCGGGTTTTACAGCGCGAGGGCCAAAGACCACGTCCGTGGATCCAGGGAGCGGAATTTCTGGAGGCCCCAGCCCGATCGCCATTCACGGAAATCTCTTTTCGACAAAGAAGGGAAAGGTAACTCTGGATCCTGGAAGTGGAGGAAAGGTGAAATCCTGCAAGGTTTTGAGCTGGGCGATGGAGGAGATCAAGTTCCTGGTACCGAAAGGACTGACTGCTGGCACGGATTACACGCTTGGGGTCTCTAACAGCGTCGGCTCGGACACCAGGACCTTCGGAATAGCCGCACCGTGAGATTCTTTACTGAGGGGATATGATGTCTCGGCTGCACAAGGCGATCGCCTTAGGCGTCGCGACAGGGCTCCTGGGGCTCGGAATAAGTTTCGTCCCCTTCGGGATGGATCTCGAAGAAGGCGCTGGGCTCGGATTGTTCTTCAAGTTGAGAGGAGGAATTCAGGCTCCGCCTGACGTCGCCGTCGTCTCCATAGACCAGGAATCCGCCCGCCATCTCAACCTTCCCAATGACCCATGGAAATGGCCCCGCTCCCTCCATGCCCGGCTCGTCGATCGTCTGGCCGGCAGGGGTGCCTCCGTCATCGCCTTCGACCTCTCCTTTTATGAAAGCAGGTCTCCTGCTGACGACAGCTTGCTGTCGGAAGCGATGCGCAAAGCGGGCGATGTCGTCCTCTCTGAGTTTCTAACGCGAGAGGCAATACCCTTGCCGGGGAAGGGGGGAGCTCTTTCGGGCAAGGTGTTCATCGAGAGGGTGGTCCCTCCGATCCCGATCCTCGCCCGGTCTGCCGTGGCTTCGGTCCCTTTTCCCCTGCCCAAGGTTCCCGTGAACGTGAGCCAGTACTGGACCTTCAAGACCGGTGCGGAGGCGAGGCCCACACTTCCGGTTGTCGCGTTCCACTTTTTTGCGATGAAAGAGGTGGGGGAAGAATTTAACCATCTGCTTGATGAGGAAACCAGGAAGCCAGGAACGCAGAAAGAAAAAGAGGGGGGTGGCGCTTCTCCCGATGGGATGTCCCAGGATGAGGGGGAGGATCTGGCTGGCCGGGGCGTTGAAAATACAGTACAGCGAATAAGAAGTCTCTTCGAAAACGATCCGCAGGTGGCAGGGAGGATGCTCGATGAGCTTCGGAGCGAAAGAGGACCACCGCCCTCCGGGAGGGCAGGTCGCCTTATCGAGTCCCTGGTGAAGATGTACCAGGGCCCCCCGAGCCCTTACCTCAACTTTTATGGACCTGCTGGATCGATCACCACCATCCCGTATCATCAGGTGTTGCGCCTCGAAGGGACAGCCCCTCTCGGACAGAAGGAATTCGATTTCAGGGGTAAGGCGGTATTCGTCGGCCTGTCCGATTTTTTCAAAACGGACCAGAAGGATGACTTTCACACAGTCTTCTCCCAGCCGAGCGGCGTGAATTTGAGCGGCGTTGAAATCGCAGCCACGGCCTTTGCCAATCTACTGGAAGACAAACATATTCGGCCCATCGGGTTCGGGTCCCATTTCGCAGTCATTCTTCTATGGGGAGTCGCGGTTGGTCTGGCGAGCTTCCTGCTTCAGACATTCCCCGCGGCAATCACCGTCATCGGGCTGACGGTGCTCTACGGGGCCGCCTCCTTTATCCAATTCAAGACCGCAGGCCTCTGGTACCCCCTCGTGGTCCCGATCGGGTTTCAGGCCTTGCCAGCCTTCTTTGCCGCCGTGGTCTGGAGGTCGGTCGATCTCGGCAGGGAGCGCCGGAACATCAGGAGGGCCTTCGAATACTACCTTCCCAACAAGGTCGTCGACCATCTCTCGAAGAGCACGGTGGACTTCAAAGCCAACAAAGAGCTGGTCTACGGGATCTGCCTCTACACCGACATCGAAGGGTACACGTCTCTGTCCGAGAGAGTGAATCCGGAGCACTTAGGCCGCCACATGGACGAGTATTATGAAGTCCTCTTCAAGCCGATCAGGGACCACGGCGGGGTGGTGTCGAACATTGTGGCCGACTCGACCTTGGCGTTGTGGGTGAGCGAGGGACCTGACCGGGCCATCAGGATGAAGGCTTGCCGCGCGGCCCTTGCTATGGCTAAAGCGGTGGACGAATTCAACCGGTCCGCTGGGGATCAGAAGCTCCCGACCCGCATTGGCCTGCACGCCGGAGAGCTTCTGCTCGGTAATGTCGGGGCTGGGGACCACTACGAGTACAGGCCAAGGGGGGACATCATCAACGCTGCCACGAGAATAGGGGACCTGAACAAAGATCTGGGTACGCGGATATTGGCTTCTGAGGAGGTGGTCGGCGGCCTGGACGGATTTCTCATTAGGGATCTCGGGAAGTTTCTCCTGAAAGGAAAGAAAAATCCCCTCGAAGTGCTCGAGTTGATCTGTCCCATGGAGGAAACGAGCGAGGCCCAGAGAGACTTTTTTGCGAGCTTCTCCAGCGTCGTCGACGCCTTCAAGAGGCAGTGCTGGGATGAGGCCATCGAGCGCTGCCGGGAATTGGTCCGATGCGCAGGGGAGGACGGCCCCGCGCGATATTACCTCAAAGTGTGCGAAGCTTTTAAGCAGAGCCCCCCTGGAGCAGCGTGGGACGGCATCCTTCGCGTGGGAGGACCCTAACCGAAGGCGTAACGTAAACCAGACCTGGATCGCATCTTTATGTAGAAAATAACCTCAAATACCTCCTCTCCCCTCCGTGGGAGAGGATTGAGGTGAGGGGGCAAAGGCTTTGACTCACCCTCACCCTCTCCCGCCAGCGGGAGAGGGAAATTAAAGGGGATTTTTATGGTTCGAGGGTGCCCTCCGGGCATGGGGCATTATGTAGAGAATAACCTCAAATAGCTCCTCTCCCCTCCGGGGGAGAGGATTGAGGTGAGGGGGAAACCATGATGTTCCACCCTCACCCCCACCCTCTCCCGCCAGCGGGAGAGGGAGACTTCTTTTTTTCATGGTTCGTGCCTGCACGCCGAAGCTTCAGCGTAGGCAGGGATGCCCTCCGGGCATGGGGCATCAGTACCAAATAGTGTAGACATCTCTAAGTCTTTTTCGTATAATGCCGGTCATGAAGAAAGTAGTCCACTTATCAAGAGGCTCTTGATGACAGCCAGAGAACTCACCATAGCCAAAATCACCCGCCCCCGTGCGGAAGGCATACTCCCCCGGAAACGCCTCTTCCGTCTGCTTGACGAGGGGCGGGTCTGCCCTGTCGTCTGGGTCAGCGGGCCGCCGGGGTCGGGAAAGACATCGCTGGTTGCGAGCTACCTCGATGCCCGGAAAGTGCCCTGCCTCTGGTACCAGATCGACGAAGGGGATGCCGACCTGGCCACCTTTTTCTATTACCTCGGCATGGCGGGAAAGAAAGCCGCCCCGAGAAAGCGGAAACCCCTTCCTTTTCTTAAGTCCGAGTACCTGGCAGGGTTACCGGCGTTTACGCGGCGCTACTTCGAGGACCTCTTCAGTCGCCTCACTCCGGCCCCGTCCTCCCGGGGGAAGAGTGGAAACGGGGGATTCGCAGTCGTCTTTGACAACTATCAGAACGTCCCTCTTCACTCCGGGTTTCACGACATGATCGTTCACGGGCTGGAGGCGGTCCCGGAGGGCGTCAATGTCTTCATCCTGAGCCGGAACGAACCGCCTCCCCAACTCGCCCGCTTGACCGCAAATGACAAGATCCACTTTCTCGGATGGGAGGAGATCCGGTTCACTCTGGAGGAGACACGGGAGGTCTTCCGGGCCTCAGGACAGAAGAAAGAAACCAATGACATCCTTCCTGAACTACATGAGAAGACCGAAGGCTGGGCGGCCGGCCTTGTGCTCATCCTTCTCGGTTTGAGAGTTAGAAAGAGCTACGATCGGCCGCTGAAACGATTTCCCACGAAGCAGGTCTTCGATTACTTTGCCTCGGAGATCTTCGAAAAGACGGAAAAGGAGACCCGGGACTTTCTGGTGATAACGGCCTTCTTCCCCAGGATGACCGTTCCAATGGCCGAGAAGTTGACAAGGCTCAGGACGTCCAGGCAGATCCTGTCCGCCCTGAGTGGGGACCACTACTTCACTGAGACCTATTCACAGGATAACCCTGTTTACCAGTACCACCCACTCTTCAGGGAATTCCTCCTCGCCAAGGGAGAAACCTATCTAAACCCTGTGGAGGTCCCCTTAATCAGGCAGAAGGCTGCCGTTCTTCTGGAGGAGGCGGGCCGCATGGAGGATGCAGCAGCCCTCTTCCGGGACGCCGGAGACTGGAGCGGGTTGACCCGCTTGATTACCAACCAGGCAAAGTCCCTCATCGGACAGGGAAGGAACAGGACCGTCGAGGATTGGATCAAGAGCATTCCTGAAGACATCAGGAACCGCAACCCCTGGCTTCTTTACTGGTTGGGGTTCTGCCGGCAACCCTTCGACCCGGCTGAGAGCAGGCGGTTCTTCGAAGAGGCCTTTCGCCTCTTCGAAGAGCAGGGAGATGGCACGGGGACCCTGCTGGCCTGGTCCGGGGCGGTTGACGCGATCGTATTCGAGTGGAACGACTTCACGCTTCTTGATCGATGGATCGAATGGCTCGACCGAAGCGGTCAACCCAACGGTTCCTTTCCTTCGTCCGAGGTCGAGGCCCGCGTGGCCTCCAGCATGGCTGTGGCGTTGCTCTACAGGCACCCCGATCGCCCCGACATCCGGAAGTGGATGGAGCGGTCCCTGTCGGCAAGCCGGGAAGCCGGGGACCTGAACCTGCGCCTGCAGGCCTGCCTCAACGCCGTGAACTACTGCGCATGGACAGGAGACCTGGCCAGTTGTAGCATGATGGCCGATGAAATAAGGCAGATGGCTCAATCGCCGACGGCCTCGCCGTTGCTGGTCCTGACATGGAAATGGATCGAGGCGCTCAATGCAAACCGGACGGCAGGGGCCTCGGAAGTGGCCTTGAAATCGATTTCAGAGGGGCTCGAAATCGCCAGGAAGAACGGCGTCCATGTCTGGGACCACGTCTTCTATTCTCAGGCAGTTTACGCCTCGCTCAACAAGGGGGATATGGCCCTCGCCGGCGAGCATCTCAAGAGTATGGAGGCGCTCCTCGACAGAACCCGGCGGCATAGTTTGTGCCAGTTCCATTACCTGTCGGCCTGGCACGATCTGCTTGTGGGGGATATCTTCCGTGCGTCGATCTCCGCGGAAACGGCATTGAAGATTGCAGATGAAACGGGGATGGTCTTTACCCGAAGCCAGTGTTCCCTTCTCATGGCTCAGGTCCTTTACGAGAAGGGGGAGTACAGGAAAGCCGCTGGTCAACTGTCCCTTGCGAAGGATCTCGTCCGGCGGTCGGGAAGCCCAATGCTTGAATACCTGTGCCTGATCAAAGAGGCACAGTTTGCACTGGATCGGGCGGCCGGGGAACCGGAAGCTCAGCGCGGAGATCTTGAAAGGCACGGTGTTGAAGCCCTGCGCAGGTCCATGAGGCTGGGAAAAGAACATGGCTACGTGAACCTCTTTCCCTGGTGGCAGCCATCCGCTGTGGCCCGTCTCTGTGTCAAGGCTCTTGCCGCCGGGATAGAAACAGACTATGTCCGTGGCCTTATCCGGAGCCATGGTCTCGTTCCCGATCATCCACCCTTTGATATCGAAGGCTGGCCGTGGCCGCTCAAGATCTACACGTTGGGGAAGTTTGAGCTGATCAGGGAGGACAGGCCGTTTCAGTTCTCTAAAAAGGTGCAGAAGAAGCCGCTCCAAATCCTCAAAGCCCTGATTGCCCAGGGGAACAGGAGCATCAAGATGGAGCAGCTTGCCGACTTGCTGTGGCCCGACGCCGATGGGGACCTGGCCATCATCGCCTTCAAGACGACCCTTTCCCGGCTCAGGCAACTGATCGGAAACGAAAAGGCGATAGAGGTTCTCGAAGGAAGAGTTGTCCTCGATCCGCGCATCTGCTGGGTGGATGCGTGGGCTTTCGAGAAGATGTTCGGCGAGCTCGAGCCCCTGTTGGACGGTGACCTTGCGGAAGATCAGGTGGAAGGGACATTGAAGCTTGCGGAGAAGGCCCTTGCTGTCTACAAAGGGCCTTTCCTACCGGCCGAGGAAGAGGAATCCTGGGGGGCCTCTTACGGCGAACGGCTGAGGGGCAAGTTCCTCCGTTTTATTCTCCGGCTGGGCGATCTCCTCCAGGGGATGGGGCAGGAGGAGAAGGCCGTGGAGTGCTACCAGAAAGCCTTCGACGCTGATGGGTTGGCTGAAGAGATCTGCCAGCGCCTGATGGTGGGCCTCCAGAAACTCGGCCGCCGCTCCGAGGCTATTGCCGCTTACCGGAGATGCCGAAGCACGCTGGCTTCGAGTCTGGGTATCGATCCCTCTCCCAGGACCGAAACCATTTATCGGTCCCTTACGCCTGAGATCCGTAGAACGTAGCCACCCGGCGATGAATCGCCGGGCTATTGTCATGCATCCCCCTCCGGGGCATCAGGACCATCTGAAACCCGGCGAGAAAATCCCGGCAGGGATATTCGATAATAGACCGGCTCAATCGTCCCGACGGGACTAACGTAAATCATCTTTTTACCCGGCGATGAATCGCCGGGCTATTGTCACGCATGCCCCTCCGGGGCATCAGGACCATCTGAAACCCGGCGAGAAAATCCCGATAGGGATTGTTCGATGATAGCCCGGCGATATTTGCCCGCAACGATGAACAGAATGAGGGCATCCCGATAGGGATATTCGATAATAGACCGGCGATTCATCGCCGGTGATATGAATGAAAGCAGAAGTCCCATGGGGACGAATGAAGAGGGATCTGAAATGGCCAATTCCTATATCAGTCTCTATATCCACGTCGTATTCAGCACAAAGGGTCGTCAACCCTTGATTGTCCCCGATATCGAAAATCGATTATGGGCCTATATGGGAGGCATTGCGCGCGAGAATCATATGAAAGCATTGTCCATAGGTGGAATAAAGGATCATGTTCACATTCTACTGTCGCTACCGGCAACGCTTTCTGTAGCGAAAGCAGTTCAGCTTATTAAGGGTGGTTCTTCCAAGTGGGTTTATGATACGTTTCCCCCCTTACGGCAATTTGCGTGGCAGGAGGGCTACGGTGCTTTCAGCGTGGATGTTTCCTTGGTGGAAGAAACAATACGATATATTGAAAGCCAGGCCGAACATCATAGGCGAAAGACATTTCAGGAAGAATACATTGATTTTTTAAAGCGTCATGGAATCGATTACGATGAACGTTATGTTTGGGGATAAAGATTAATCGTCCCGATGACCCCCGGATGAATCGCCGTTAATGTGATATGGGGACGAACGAAGAGAAATCTCAATCGTCCCGACGGGACTTCCTTAAATGATCTTTCCGTCACCCGGCGATTCATCGCCGGGATTGTGGATGTGCGAAAATCTCGGTAGGGATATTTGACAATAGGTCGGTGATTCACGACCGGTGTTTGTTGTGGATGTGCGAAAATCCCGGTAGGGATATTTGATAATAGCCCGGTGATTCATCACCGGGTATTGTGGTGTGTGGGTATCCCGATAGGGATATTTGATAATAGCCCGGCGATTCATCGCCGGGTATTGGGGACGAATGATGAAGCTTTGGGCCACCATTGTTTTGATCTTCCTTTGCCCCTTACTGGCTCTGGCATCGCCCTGCGATAAACCGGTGGCGAGAGTGGTGTCGGCACAGGGCAGTATCCAGGCCCTTAAGAAGGGCGAAAACCAATGGCGGCCGGTGAAACGCAACGACACGTACTGCCCGGGGGACGTGATCCGGGTGCAGAGATACGGTCGCGCCGATATCCTGCTTACGAACGAAACGCTTCTGCGTCTCGATCAGAATACGACAGTGACTTTCGCCGAGCCGGAGGAGGAAGGTATCTCTTTGATCAGCCTCCTTCGCGGGGCTGCTTACTTCTTCAGCCGTGTACGGCGGGGGTTGAAGGTACACACCCCTTACGTGAATGCGGGCGTGGAGGGAACGGAGTTCTACGTCAGTGTGGAGAGCGACAGGACCCTGATGACGATCTTCGAAGGAAGGGTGGCAGCAACGAACCAGGCGGGCAGTCTCACTCTCGGGAAGGGGGAGAGCTTGATCGCCGAGGCGGGGCGGCCGCCGGTATTGCATACTGTGGTTCGACCCAGGGATGCGGTCCAGTGGACGCTCTACTATCTGCCGACGCTTTACTTCCGTGCGGCTGAGTTCGCTGTGGGAGCCCCTTCGGGCTGGAGGGGAATGGTCCTGAAGTCGCTCGAGGCCTACGAGCGCGACGATCTTGAGGGAGCGCTGGAGGCTGTTACGGAGGAAGGGGAGGAGGTCCGCGATCCCCGCTTTTATGCCTATCGGGCCTCGCTCCTGCTTTCGGTGGGAAGGGCGGACGAAGCCAGATTGGATATTGAGAAGGGGCTCGCTCTTGCTCCGGGAAACAGTGAGGTCCTGGCTCTCCAGTCCGTCATCGCCGTGGCCCGGAACGAAAAAGAAACGGCACTGGATCTGGGCAGAAAAGCCGTTTCTGCAGATCCCCGCTCGGGCTCCGCCCGGATTGCGCTTTCCTACGCGCTCCAGGCCGGGTTCGACCTTCGTGGGGCACTCGAATGCCTCATGGAAGCGGTTAAGGTGGCCCCGGACAATGCCCTGGTCTGGGCGAGGCTGGCAGAGATGAGGCTCTCCTTCGGGGACGTCGACAAGGCTCTCAAGGCGGCGAAAGAGGGGGTAGCTTTGAATCCCGGCCTTTCCCGGACGGAGACGGTGTTAGGGTTTGCCTTTCTGACACGGATAGAAATAAAGAAGTCGAAGGAGGCGTTTCAGAAAGCTATGGAGCTGGACCAGGGGGATCCTCTGCCGCGATTGGGCCTGGGGCTGGCCACGATCCGGGAGGGAGACCTGCAAGGAGGACGGGCCGAGATCGAGATTGCAGCAAGCCTCGACCCCGGCAACTCGCTCATTCGAAGCTACCTTGGGAAGGCCTACTACGAAGAGAAGCGAGACCGTCTTTCGGAGAACCAGTTTGTCATGGCGAAGGAACTGGACCCGCTGGACCCGACGCCGTATTTTTACGATGCGATCCGGAAGCAGAGTATCAACCGGCCGGTGGAGGCATTATACGACCTCCAGGAAGCGATGAGGCTGAACGACAACAGGGCGGTCTACCGGTCGCGGCTGCTGCTCGATTCGGACCTGGCGGCCCGGAGTGCGAGCCTCGCCCGTATATACAACGATCTTGGTTTCCAGCAGCGGGCCCTCGTCGAAGGCTGGAAGTCAGTCAATGCCGACCCGGCTGACTTCTCCGGGCACCGGTTTCTTGCAGACTCTTATTCCGCGCTGCCCCGGCACGAGATAGCGAGAGCGAGTGAGCTGCTCCAGTCACAGTTGCTCCAGCCCATCAACATTAACCCGGTTCAACCTCTCCTCGCCGAGACCAAGCTTGCCGTTTTCGGGGGCGGCGGTCCCTCGCTGCCATCTTTCAACGAATACAATCCTCTCTTTAATCAAAACAGGTTTGCCCTCCAGACAAATGTGGCTGTGTGGGGACAGATTGGGCTGGCGGAAGAAGTCGTCCAATCGGGCGTTTGGAACCGATTGTCTTACAGTGCAAGCCAATTTTATATGTATGGGAAGGGGGAGAACAGCGACTTCAGGTCGACTATGTATGATATGTTCGCCCAGTACAGCCTTTCGGAAAAGACGAGCATACAGGGTGAATTGCGAACCCTGAAAACCGGTTTTGACGACCGTGATCTGAAGTTTCCTGCGAATTATTACATGCCGCAGGACTACTGGATCAGGGTCAGTGGTGGGACTAATTTTGCCCAGTGGTCGTCGCGACTGGGTGTACACCACGTCTTTTCGCCGGGATCCGACCTCATAGGATCGTTCGCTTATCAGGATTACAGATCCAGAACCAGGGATGCACAGGGTCCAGATCCCATTGCTCCCTTTCCTATTGTTTCGGATGAACATAGGAATGAAAATAGTTATGTGGGTGAGGTCCAGTACCAGTTTCGCAGGGAGCACTTCAACGTGGTCGCGGGGATCGGCCATTTGGTCGTCGATGACAATTTCCCCACCTATTATAAAATTCCTGGTGACCGGGTGACTTTGTTATTTCTTTACAATCTATCCTCGCACCATGAGAACCTCTATGTCTATTCCAGGACCAACTATCCGAAAAACGTGACCTGGACCGTCGGAGCCAGTGGGGATTATTACAGGATTCACCCGGTCGACTTAAGCACCCTTCAGTTCAACCCGAAACTGGGGGTTACATGGGAGATCTTTTCCGGTACGACGATCCGCGCCGCTCTGTTCAGGAATTTTGCAAGGCCGCGTAACCAGACGATCGAGCCTACCCAGGTGGCAGGATTCAACCAGTTTTTTGACGAACCTACGGGTACGAAGACGTGGCGCCATGGAGTAGGGATCGACCAAAAGATCTCGAAAGGCATTTATGGAGGGGCCGAATATTCCGGGACGAGCCTTGATGTGCCGAGCATAAGTTATCCCGATGGTACTATTCAGCGATATGACTGGAAGGAACATACGGGCCGTGCTTATGTCTATTGGGCACCGCATCCCTGGTTCGGGTTCAGTGCGGAGTATTTGTATGAGGAATATGACCGGGATCTGGACTCTGGCGATGGATTAAGGCATCTCCGGACCCATCGTTTTCCCTTGGGGATGAATTTTTATCACCCGTCGGGTTTCAGCGCACAATGGAAGATGACCTATTTTGATCAGAAGAGCGACATTCAAGGCGAGACAGCAGAAACGAGGGGGCGGTTCTGGGTTGCTGATGCCGCGATCAGCTACCGTCTGCCCAAACGGTTCGGGCTGATCACATTTGGCGTCCAGAACCTGTTCGACAGGTCGTTCCAGTTTCGGGAAATGGGCCAGGTTAGCCCTGGCCCTACGACACAACCGGAACGCTTGATCTATGGCAAGCTCTCGCTTAGTTTTTAGAGGACGCCGACACCGACTAACCGCTATGTAAGGTCGCTCCTCTCCCTTTACCATAACAGGAGACACTATTCCTCAGGGATATTTCTCTCAGGAACGGAACTCGCAGTCAGATTGGAAGGAAACCCGTGATCTGTGCAGTAGGATAGCTTCTTTTTATAGATATAGTAAGTCCCAACAGCGCGATGGTCCCCATAGTCAACATAATAGAATCCGAACTTATTTGTGCCACTAAAGAAGAAATCATAATAGTAGTACGTAAAACACATCAAGGGTTTCACATTTACCCACAAACCACTATCTCCGTCAAGGTCCAAATACTCACCAGACAATGCCTTCTTCTCGGAATAGACAGCATAGAGGTTCGGGTAATACTCACCCCCGCCAAAAAAAAAGCCAACAAGCCAGCACCCGGTAAGCTGGGTCCCAGAGGCAAGACTCGGCCCCATTGCCAAAGATCCAACAAACACTACCATGACCATCGCGATGCTTTTCATGTTTACCCCCCATTCGGCTAAAATAGGTTAGACATCAAACCTCAAATGGCACGGTCCAATCAGACTCGAGAGAAAAAACGCCTTTGTCAAATGTTCGTTTTTGAGAGATCCCCACAGCCTTATCGGCTAAGGCGGAGGTGAATCCGCTGCCGGGCATTTGCAGTTTCTCTGCGGTAAGGAGCAAGAACCCAGGCAACACCGACCAAAGCCATTATACTAAACCCCTCCTTTATGTCAAGACAAAAAATCATAGACAAAAAATCATAGCCCTTAGGGGCAGATTTTGATGGAAAGGGGACAGGCTACTTTTGAAATTCTTTCTTTTCAGACGAGAGGCTCAACCCTTTTTCAATTTCGAATTGCTAATGATAAATCTATGTGATAAATTATGTCAAAATAAGTGTGAAAGGGATGAATCTATGCATGGAATGAAAGAAATAATAGAGGAAGCCGAGTCCCTTCCCGTTGAGGAAAGGGCGATGGTTATCGATTCCCTGCTCCGATCGCTTAATCCTCCATCCGTGGAAATCGATAAAGAATGGGTGAAGGTTGCCAAACGTCGGCTTGCCGAATTGCGATTTGGTCGCGTGGCCCCGATTCCTGGAAATGAGGTGTTTGCGAAAATTCGGGAGCGCTTCGAGAAATGACCTTCTCGTTTCATCCAGAGGCGGAATCAGAGTTCCATGAGGCCATCGACTACTACGAGAATTGTGAGTCTGGCCTCGGTTACGATTTTTCAGTCGAGGTGTTTGCCACCATTTAGAATATCGTCAACTTGCCATCCGCGTGGCCGGTCATAGAAGAAGGCGTCCGGCGCTGTCTTGTAAACCGTTTCCCTTCATCATTCGGTTTTTCAAGTTGTTTTAGAACCTACGTGTCTTCCCAGCGTCCCTCAGTGGATGAGCATCAGTGAGGACCCGGCTCCAGCGACTCGTCCTGCAGGTGAAGTGTCGTGGTGATTGGCGTCAACTTGAAGACCCGGGCGAACTTCATTGCCTCCTGAACGTCACCTCTGCGGAGGGCATCACGGACATCATCCAGCCTGTAGGCGTCTTCCAGTGACAGGTATGGCGACCAGCCTTCATCCGTTTCGATCAACTCCACGTCAACTTCGGCAACATAGTCTCCTTTGTGCACGAGCTTTGCGCGACGTTTTCTTCTCATGGTCTTCTCCTTCTGAAGTTGTCCATCCACCGGTCTTGATCGGGCCGGTAGGTTGTGACCAGCACAGTGGGGGGACAAGAATTGGGGTCAGCCCTTGCCATGTGACAAATGGAAAGAGGGTGTGTGATCGTATAGTTGAACAATTGTCTTATTGTCACATGTCAAGGGCTGACCCCAATTGATTTTTCATTTGGGCACAATCCTTCAATCGGACCCATTGCGTACGGGGTTAAATGTCACACCCATTAACGTCAACTTTGGCAAAGTGTTGAAGGATGCCAGTTCCGATCGGACAATAAATGTGAGAAATACCGGAACTGCACCTTTAACCATTTCGGCCGTTGGATCACCTGCGGCCCCCTTCAGCATCGTCCCGGGAACCTGTACTGCCCCACAGATCCTTCCATCCGATGAAAGTTGCACAGTTGTCGTAAGATTTTCTCCAACCGCTGAAGGACCAGTTTCATCGAGCTTTACTATCACCTCTGATGATCCCGACGAAAAGTCGATAACGATTCATTTGAGGGGGAGAGGGGTACTGCACTTCTTCGTGAGCCCAGACGAAGGAACAATCGGGTCGGAAGTGACGATCACCGGTTTCGGCTTCGGCGAAAAGAAGGGGAAGCTCCTGATCGGAGGTGTGGCGTCCAAAATCACGGAGTGGAGCGACAGTGAAATCAAAGGGACCCTGAGCAAAGTACCAACTCCTGATGTCGCGAGCGATGTCGTCGTCCAGGTGAAGAAATCTCAGGTCATAGAGCCAGGGGCCTTTACGTCCCACGGGCCCGAGATCACCTCCGTAGATCCGGGGAGCAGAGCCTCAGGAAGTACCAGCCCGGTTACGATTTACGGTTATCACTTTTCGACAAAGAAAGGGAGAATAGCTCTGGAGCGTGGAGGAGTGGTAAAGTCCTGCAAGGTTCTGATCTGGACGATGGATGCAGCGAGTGGTTGGTCTACAATTCAGTTCCTGGTGCCGAAGAAGCTGCCCGCAGCGACTGACTATACGCTGAAGGTTTCTAACATCGTCGGCTCCGACACCACGACCTTCGCCGTAACCGCCCAGTGAGCCTGTGTAGGGGCGTATCGCCCCTACGGACAGATTTCGTGTTCATCACCAGACACGGTGGGCACGAAAGACTGAAAGGGAGAAGGGCAGAAACCGCTTTTGATAGGGCCTGCCTTGAGACCAAATCGGCATCTGGCTTCTCCTCACCGGGCTGCTCAGAAAATGGCTCGCCTTGACAAAGGTTTCCCCGTTCCATATACTTCAATCATTGGGATAGTAACACAAGAACAAATGCCCACGGGATGGAGTATTCCAAGACGGAACTGGGAAGGATATGAAAGTGTACATGGATAATTGCTGGTTCAATAGACCATTTGATGACCAGTCAAGAATCAGAATCAGACTTGAATCCGAAGCAAAATTGGAAATTCAGGAGGAAGTCCGTTCCGGTAGACTTCAACTGGTTTGGTCGTACATTCTGGACTATGAAAATAATAGTAATCCGTTTCAAGACCGAAAAGTCCGAATCAGCATATGGAAGAAATATTCAATAGAGGATGTTCAAGCAAATTCCGAATTGCTTGAGATTGCTAACTTATTGAGTAGAAAGGGCCTTCAAAAAATTGATTCCCTGCATATCGCATGCGCAATCTTAGCAAAATGTGATTATTTTTTGACTACTGATGACAAAATTCTGCAAAGGGCAAAACAAATAAACGATATTGCTATCGCTGATCCAATCGGTTTTATAAAGGAGGTGCTGTCATGATGACCGATACAGAAATTAGATTGAAGGGGGTTCAAATTCTTGCGCAATATCTTGGTGATATTGAAGCAGAGCGATTTATTGCCCTGATCCAAAGAGAGCCGTTTGATTATACAAAGTGGCGTCAGGGCTTGGATGGGGGCCTTTCTATAGAAGAAATCAGTCAAAGAGCCATGGCCCTGAGAATAAAGAACACAGAGCGACCTGTTCCATAGGACATCTGGCAGCCGCCACTCAACCCACTCCAGCAGACGGCCTCCTTTTACCGAAGGAGTTCCATGTCCATGCGATGCCCAAAATCAGCGACGGGCAATGGGACGTTTCTCAGAATTACCTTTGAGAACCTTTCTTACTTTTGATCTTAACGGATATTTCTCGGGGTTTTCGAGGTTATCGATTTCTAAGTCGACATCCAGATCAGGCCAGTATAGATGATAGCCGTGAAGCAATTGAACATTCTGTATGGAACTTAGTATCTGATCTTTGAAATAGGGAAATACCTCATAACTCAGAAAATACTCCCTTCCTTTTGCGAAAAGCCATATTCCAAAAGGCGTTATATTTTCAACGGTTACGAAAATGTCTTTGCCACGCTTCAACAATCTCATGTTCATGCTCCTCGACAATCTTCTTAATCTCGTTTCATTGATTTTTCTAACCAGCTTACGAATTTGGCGATCCGCAAAAAAGAGTATAGCCTTTCTATTTGGCCTTAACTGCTTTCTGCATTATAGCAAGTTGCGGTGAAAATCCTATCCTAGACAAGAGTGAGATTAGGGACGCCCCTGTTTTCGTTAGTGTCACATGTTCTTCTGTCGAGATGGAGCCGTCTCGGAAGATCTGATAATCCGAGCTACGTCACGGTTGGACGCGCCAAGGGATAGAAGGGTACGAATCAATAAATCAAGGGTTACAGAAGGATCTCCCATCTCCATTTTTACCACTCGTGACTGGCTTGACTTAACCATTTGTGCCAGCTCCACCTGGGAGAGCTGGCGCTCTATGCGACGTTTCCGAAGGCTGTCGGCCAGCTTGAGCTTCATCTCAATATACGTCGCCTCGTCCGCCGAGAGTCCAAGAAATTCCTCTGCACTCCCGATTTTCCAACCTTTGCATTGAAGTCGTTTCCTCTTTTCATCACGCATCATCGTATCCCCGCAGCCTCTTCTTACAGATATCAATAACCTTCTTCGGCGTCGTTTCAGTCCTCTTGCCGAAAACTTCAGCTGTAATGATCGCATCTGGGTCGATCCGGTAGATAATCCTCCAGGTGACGTCAGCATCGGTGATCCGAAGTTCATGACACCTCGCGCCGATCGCTGGCATCGGCCGCGAAAAGGGCAGACCAAGCGATTCACCCCTCTGCAATCGACGAAGCAGGAAACCTGCCTCCAGCCGGGCCGCCTGAGATAATGGTGGGGTCTTTACCTTTCCATGGAGCCACACGAGAGGCTTATCTTTGGCGTCCATTTGATTCAATCATATGTCAAATCCGACATAATGTCAACGTCTGAGTAAAGGGAAAAGGAGACAGGCTACTTTTTGAATTCTTTCCTTTCAGTCTGTTAAGAAGTTGCCTGTCCCCTTTCCCCCGATTATTATTCTCTCTTTCACGGATCCTCCGGCGCCTTCTTCTCCGTTTGTTTGACAATATGTAAACGATCTGTAACCTTGGTTGGTTTATGGTGAAGTCAATAATATCGAAGTGGAGTTCACGTAGGGAGCCGGGCCGGGAACTTTTCAACGGGCGCAGCTGTGCGGAGCGGGTTTGTGATCATCGGGGTTGTATCGACCCACTACGAATGGAAGGAGGTGAAGAGTGATTCGGAGTTTGGAAATGAGAGGGGGGGCTGGGTCCACACACGGCGGACGTGTCCGAAATGTCTTGCAATGCAGTCCATGAAAGGGCTGCAAGCAAAGGAGGGAACGATGATGAAAACAAGAAAATATTGGGGAAGCTTAATATTGATAACTGCAGTATTTGCGGTGATACTTTTCGGGCTTTTTTTGATAATGCCTGCTGGAGTTTGGGCGCAGGATAATGGATCGGCGGAGGTCATAGAGCCGGAGTTTTCCTCTTGCCCGGGCACAGAATTTTGGATCAATTTCGGCTCGCCGGGCAACGTATTTATGTTTTATCTCACTCCCACCGGTAAAGGCACCGCGAGAGTGAGTGTCGCCGACCAATATCTGTTTGGACCTGACATCTGGCGCGTGGAACTCCACCAGGTCGGCAAAGCCGGCAAGAGCGCCGTGGGGAATGGGGCCGTCGGCGACTATGCGGGGACGCTTAAAATGAAAGTGAAAGTGGGGGGGGCAGTACCAGTTCATGATCAGCGCCGACTCTGTGCCAGCTGGATTTAATGCGGGAATGAGTGTCTGCGTCGAGGGACCTGTGGCAGTTACTTATGTACAGTGATGAGATGGCCCAGTTCTTTTGCTATAGGTTAGTTATGGGGTCATTGGAGTCTTGGGGTCAGCCCTTGACATTTGATGAATCGAAAAGGGTTCTGGAATTATACAGTCGAACAATTGCTTTATTGTCACATGTCAAGGGCTGACCCCCATTGGTTACACAGATGCCGTTGTCAAGCCCAAGACCAATGGGGTAGCGCCCATCACGGAGCCAGGAGCTTTTACAGCCCGGGGGCCTAAGGTTACATCCGTAAATCCGGGGAGCGGAGTTTCTGGCGGCACTAGCCCGATCACAATTCACGCGAATTTCTTTTCGACAAAGAAAGGGAAAGTGGCCCTGGAGCGTGAAAGAGTGGTGAAGTCATGCAAGGTTTTGAGTTGGACGATGGATCCACCGAGTGGTGAGGGTACGATTCAATTCCTGGTACGGAAAGAGATGGGAGCGGGACATGTCGTCTGCTATCGAACCGAGAGCCCCTTATGAGGAGGCGTTTGTGGCATTGAGCATCATCTCGTCATCAAAACTGATGAGTTCAGTATGGAATGGAATTCCTTTGCCACCTGAAGGACTAAAGCATCCATTCCCCGAACTCCGGTTTTGGCTGCGAGATCTGCAGCCTCGCTTGCCGATTTGTCATCTAAGACCACAAAGGAGATTGTGTCGATGTTTCAAAAGCTTCTTTGTGACGAAGCTCCTTTTCTAAGAGAGACGAAACGATTACGGAACTGTCCAGAGTTATATTCTTCACCATGTTTTCTCCCTTTGCTGGCGGATTTCCTCCACGGCTGACGCGCCATTCCATTTTGCTGAGACCTTTTTCCCAAGGGCTTTCCATTCGCGCATTCTGCTTTGGGCCGACTCAACTCTAATGGGCAGAGGCGTTTGATCTGATTCACACAGAAAACCAAGGGCGCACGGCGATTCCCTGGCGGACATAAGCCTCCGTTCCGCCGTAGATGAGGACCGGGGAGCGGCTGGTTTTACCCGCCAGTCCGCTCCACCATTTCAGGGTGTCGAGCATGTGCGGCACTACCGTGCTGCCCGACTTGATCTCGATAGGATAAAGAACACTTCCCTCCTCGATGAGCAGGTCGATCTCGTGGCCGGTCTGATCCCGCCAGAAGAAAATCGGTGGTGGGCGCCGGTGGTTGAGGTATGCCTTCGCCACCTCCGCGAGGATGTAGTTCTCGAACAAGGCTCCCCGAAGCGGGTGGGAAAAGGCTTGCCCCGCATCCCGGATGCCAAGCAGCAGGCAGGCGAGGCCCGTATCATAGAAATACAGCTTGGGGCTCTTGATGACCCGCTTATTGAAGTTTCGGTGATGGGGAGGCAACAGGAAAACGATGAAGCTGGTTTTCAGGATCGAAATCCATCGCCGGGCCGTGTCAACAGCAACCCCGCAGTCGGATGCGAGGGAAGAATAGTTGACCAACTGTCCGATACGCCCGGCGCAGAGCCTCACGAACCGCTCAAAGGTCTCCAGATCGCCGATGTTGACCAATGTCCGAACGTCCCGCTCCACATAGGTGCGGAGGTAATCTGCCAGCCAGATTTCCGGTGGAATGCCTCGGTCATGGATGGGCGGATAGAATCCTGTGCGAATGGTCTCCCAGCAATCCAGCCGCGTCTTGCGATTGGGAAAAAGCTTCTCCGGGTTGCCGGGCTCCTCCTGCTTCTGTCTTTCAAGTTCCACCCGTGAAAATGGCATCAAGTGGAGGACTCCGCACCGGCCGGCAAGGGACTGGGAGACCTTCTCCATGAGCATGAGATTCTGCGAACCCGTGAGCACAAAGCGGCCCGGTGATGGGTCCCGGTCCACGTCGGTTTGGATATAGGAAAGGAGGTCTGGAGCGCGCTGCACCTCATCAATGACCGTCGCACCCGGATAGCGCGCGAGGAAGCCCCGAGGGTCCTCCTTGGCAAACAGACGCACATCCGTTTCCTCCAATGACACATAGATGTGCTCGGGAAACGCGGCCCTGGCGAGCGTCGTTTTTCCAGACTGCCGTGGCCCCGTCACGGTCAGCACAGGATAGTATTTCGCATCGCGCAACAGGTATCGGGTTAACAGCCGAGGGATCATGCGTGTAATTTACGATTAAATCGTAAATTTGTCAAGGGGTTCCCCTACCTTGCCTACCTTCACTTTCAGATAGGCTTCTGGGGGTCGGGGAAGAGGAAGTAAGAATAATTTAGTGTGGAGCGCGGTGCTGACGGAGGAGAAGCGAAGATCTTGAGGGGAGAATTGAGTCAAGGGAAGAATCAGGAACAGAATGTGAGGGGGCGAGGATAAGGGGTTGGGTTAAATTTCAGAGACGAGAGAGAGCTCTTCGCAAGAGGGATGGGAAGGGAGCTATGATCCTGCG
>Ga0209777_10000168_pt1 | contig 113292 bp, 84 predicted proteins | sample FrelakmetHBP12HB_FD_187147 | JGI IMG/M metagenome (GOLD analysis project Ga0209777, IMG submission 187147) | Freshwater lake sediment microbial communities from the University of Notre Dame, USA, for methane emissions studies -HBP12 HB (SPAdes)... | ecosystem: Environmental > Aquatic >...
TTCCGATCTCGGCATCAAGATACTCGGAACGGAACGGAAAGACGAGAAAGGCTCATTTTACGACAGCGACGGGAAACTGTACGGTGAGCGGATGATCGATCGCGGCTGGTACTACATGGCGGATTGTGAGGAGAAGTATGACGCCGATACGCTTCCCTACATGATCAACGAAGGAAAGTATTCCTATTTTTCGTCTATCGTCACACAGCAGGTCGACAAAATCATCAACATTCCCATTTTGAAAAATGCCGGTCCAACGGTGACCTTGTGTATGAAGAATCTTGCGTTCGGCAGCATTACAAATACCGGACGCCTCCACAAAAAGTTGTGGGCGGAGACCTGCGCTGAAGTCTGCGCGTTCCCGCCGCTGCGCGATAAAGTGGTCCTAAATATCGCAGACGGCCTCAGGGGCTGCTACAACGGAGGGCCGGAAGCAAAACCGGAATTCATAACGGAATATAAAACCATCCTCGTCGGTACCGACCCTGTCGCAGTCGATAGGATAGGTTATGAAATCATATTGAAAAAGCGGATTGAAGAAAAAGTGCAGAAAGAGGACAATCCAAAAGGAAGAAAATTCATGGAGCTCGCCCAAGATCTGCAGCTTGGAACGGCAAAGCTCGACAAAATCGAACTCAACAAGATTTCGTTGAGCTGAAACAGTGCACGACCGGAAAAGCAACCTGGACAACCTTCGCATTTTTTTCTTCGTTGTTGGATTGACTGTGACAACCGTGTCCCGGGCGTATTCCCAGGACACGATTCCGAAACTCACTCTTTCGGATATTCCCGGCGGAACAATCAGCCGCAGTGAATATTTTGACGGCAATTCTCTGTGGGGTTACATCGACGGGGGAGCCGACATCTACATGGAGTATGGCTTTCTCAAAATGCTCGTGCAGGAAATCCAATGGCAAGGATACCACTTCACTGTTAATCATTATTGCATGAAAGATGCCGAGGCCGCGTTCGGCATCTTGTCAATTTCCCGCCACCGATGTCTCCCGGGTGATTCTTCCGCTCCCTGGAGCTGCGTAACACCGTATCAGATTCAAGTTGCGCACGGAACGCATTATGTTTCCATCCTCAATGACCGTGGGACACCGGAAGAGCAGAACATTGCCAAACAAATCACACGGAAAATCCTCGACACGCTGCACGCAAAGGATTTCAACCCCCCGCGTGTTTTCAGCGTTCCTGTCTTTGCCCGTTTCGTGAACGAGCTAAAATTTATGCGGGGAATATTAGGGATTCAGAACGGATATCCTGATTGGCAGTATTTGTTTGAGGATGTCAACAGTTTTTCGTTGTACATCCTCCCGATCGAGATAGAAGGGGGATTTCTCCGGACGGCACTTGTTGTATTTTCGGGGGAAAGTGACAAACAGAATTTCTACAAAAACCTAAAGGTCCGGCCGCCTCAAGGAAAATCACCGGTCACGGTGACTGTAGTGGGTCTTACAAGATCCGTGAGAGAACTCACTCCAACAACGATTCTCTACGCTGAGACAAATCTCGGTCCCGAAAGGATCAAACATTATCTTGAAGAAATTGAATCGCTAGCGCAGTAATATCCACATTGAGTGCATCCTCGGCCATGATGGAGAAGGAGTGTCTGAACCATGATTTGTAGGATTATAGGATTACCATGATTAGATTAATCGAGGTAATCGTGTGAATCAAGCGAATCGTGGTTCAGACGGCGGAGTGGGATCGTGGGGGGGGATTGATAATCACCCTAGATTATGTTAATTTCCTGAGTCCCTTAGATATCAGTACGATGTTCCTATGAATAGTCGAGAACGGCTTATCGCCGCCTTGAATCACAACCAGCCGGATCGGGTCCCCGTCGATTTCGGCAGCACGGCAGTGACAGGAATACATGTCGCAGCAGTAACCCATGTACGTGAAACCGTGGTGCGTGATAAAGATTATCGCGTGAAAGTTGTTGAGCCATATCAAATGCTTGGCGAGATCGATGAAGCGTTGCGTAAAGCGCTGGCGGTCGATATTGTAGGACTGATGTCCCGGAAAACAATGTTTGGTTTCGAGAATAAGGGATGGAAACCTTTTACGTTGTTTGATGGCACGGAGGCAATGGTGCCGGAACAATTCAACGTCCAGAAAGACGGCAACGGCGATTTTTTGATCTACCCGGAAGGTGATATGATGGCGCCGCCGAGCGGTCGCATGCCGAAAGGAGGATATTTTTTTGATGCGATTGTGCGCCAACCGCCAATCGACGAGGACAAACTGAATGCCAGGGATAATTTCGAAGAATTCAGTCTCTTGACGGATGATGACATACAATGGTACCGGCAGCGTATCGCGGAACTTGATGAGAAAACGGATTGTGGAATCATGCTCACAATGCCGGGCACGGCGTTTGGGGACATTGCGCTGGTTCCCGCTCCGTGGATGAAATATCCGAAGGGCATACGTGATATCGAAGAATGGTATATCTCGACGGTTGCCCGGCGGGATTATGTGTACGCGATCTTTGAACATCAATGTGAAATTGCCTTGCAGAATATCCAAACGCTCATTCGGGAATTGGGCAACCGGGTTCATGCGGTGTTTCTCACGGGGACAGATTTTGGGACACAATCCGGATCGTTTATCTCAACGTCGGCGTACCGGGATCTTTTCAAACCCTTTCATCAAAAAGTAAACCGGCTGATTCATGAAAAGAGCCGATGGAAAACATTCATCCATTCATGCGGTTCGGTGATCGACCTGATTCCCGAATTCGTCGATGCCGGGTTTGATATCTTAAATCCGGTACAATGCTCGGCTGCGGGAATGGATGCGCGCACGCTCAAGCGAGAGTTCGGGAAAGACCTCGTTTTCTGGGGCGGCGGGGTCAATACGCAAAGAACGCTGCCGTTTGGAACGCCGGAAGAGGTGTATCGCGAGGTGCGGGAACGGATTGAGATTTTTGGAGACGGCGGCGGTTTTGTTTTCAATGCCGTGCATAATATCCAGGGCAATGCGCCGCTCGAGAACATTATGGCGATGTTCAGAGCAATTCACGACAGCGCGAAGTAAGTTCCATTGGATAATTTTCGGACCTGGCCGTGAGGGCGTCATGAAAAACGGGAATGCGCAAAGTGCCGAAAGCGGCGCTGCGTATGTTTTGCTCGTCACGTCTGCGGCTGCACTGGGGGGCTTGTTGTTCGGTTACGATACGGCAGTGATTGCCGGAGCAATCGGCTTCTTGCAGGCACATTTCAGCCTCGACCCGACGATGAAGGGTTGGGCCGCTGCGTGCGCACTGTTGGGTTGTGTTGTCGGTGTTTCGTTTGCCGGATCCTTCAGCGATCGGGCAGGGCGAAAGAAAACACTCATGCTTGCCGGAATCTTGTTTCTGCTCTCTGCCGTCGGGACTGCCCTGGCTGATAAGTTTTTCGTGTTTGTCTTGTTCCGCGTCCTCGGAGGTGTTGGAGTAGGCATTGCATCGATGGCCTCGCCGATGTACATCGCAGAAATTACCCCGGCCCGCATCCGCGGCCGCATGGTTTCCGTTAACCAGTTTGCAATTGTCTCCGGCATGCTGATCATCTACTTTGTCAATTACTTTATCGCACTGCGGGGAGATGAGGCGTGGGATGTCTCAACCGGCTGGCGCTGGATGTTCGCCTCAGGCGTAGTCCCTTCAGCAATTTTTCTCCTGTCACTTCTTTTCGTTCCTGAAAGTCCTCGCTGGCTTGTCGAAGGAAGACATGTGGAGAAGGCTCGCGGTATTTTGGTGAAGGTCGGAGGCAGTGCATTTGCAGAAAGAGAGCTTGCCGCAATCGAAGAAAGTCTCGCCCGGGAGCAGGGCTCGCTTTCACAACTTTTTGAACCCGGCTTGCGGCGAACGCTCGTCATTGGGGTCGCGCTGGCGATACTTCAGCAGGTTACGGGGATCAACGTCTTCTTGTACTATGCGCCTGAAATTTTCAAGAAACTCGGCTCGGATGTTGATGCCGCGTTGATGCAAACGATCGTCGTGGGTGCGGTCAATTTATCATTTACAGTCATTGCCATCTGGACAGTCGATCGCCTCGGACGCAGGCCATTGATGATAATCGGCTCATTGGGAATGTGCGTTTCCCTTCTCGCCATGGGGCTTGTTGCGCAGTTGCAGGCAATGTCGTTCTGGGCGCTGGTTTTCATCTTGAGCTATACCGCGTGTTTCGCTCTTTCAGTCGGTCCGGTAACGTGGGTTCTTCTATCGGAAATTTTTCCGACAAGGATTCGTGGACGGGCGCTGTCGGTCGCAACCCTTTGTTTATGGTCTGCAAATTTTGTTGTGTCGCAAACCTTCCCGATGATGGACGAAAATCAATGGCTCGTAACCCGATTCAACCATGGATTCCCGTTCTATGTTTATGGATTCTTTTGTTTGGTCTTAATGGCATTGATATGGCGCGTTGTCCCCGAGACGAAAGGTCGCTCCCTGGAAGAAATCGAGGTATCCTGGAGAAAACCATAGTACAAACACTGCACACGAAGAGGTACACATGAAACGAATGACGATCGGTCTCCTGCTGTTCTTGTGTTGTTTCCATTCAGGCGCGGGAACATCACGCAAGATAGTCGGTCAAATTATTATCGGAAAATCTGCTTCTCCCATGGAACAGTACGCCGCAAAGGAATTGCAACGCTATCTCTACCAAATTTCCGGAACGCTGCTGGAAATTACTTCGAACGCGACGGAGATTCGTCGGTCGTCGTTTGTTATCGGGCAAGCGCACAATAATCAGATCGTGGAAAAATTGATCTCCGCCGGCGAACTGAGTCTTTCCGATACAGACCCCGGCCCGCAAGGTTATGTTCTGAAGAAAATCATTTTAAACGGCCGGCCGGTGATCATCATCGGGGGAAGCGATGACGTTGGTTGTCTCTATGGCGTGTATGGATTGCTTGCAGATTATTATCATGTCGGTTTTTTCCTGGGCGGAGATGTGCTGCCGGATAATAAATCACAATTAGAGTGGGTTGAAGTTGACGAAAAGAAATCTCCGGCGATGAAGATCAGGGGTTTCTTGCCGTGGACCAACTTCCCGCAATCGGCGACGGTGTACTCGTGGGAAGACTGGAAGTTTATCATCGACCAGATGGCGAAAATGCGACTCAACTTCATTCATATTCATAATTACAACGGCCAGTTGGGTCACAATGAAATGTACCACAATTTCACGTACAAAGGTTTTGCGTCACGTGTCTGGATGGCCACTGCCCGCACAGGGCACAAATGGGCGTGTCCCGGATGGGACGTCAACAAGTACCTTTTTGGCGCTTCAGATTTGTTCGATGATTACGACTTCGGCGCGGATTGCGCACTGCACAACGAAAATCTCACCAATGAGGAAGTCTTCCGAAAGAGCGCTTCGTTATTCCAGAAAGTGATTGAATATGCTCACTCACGAGGAGTGAAAGTCGGCCTGGGGCTTGATATCGACCTCATCCCCCCGGAATACAAAGCGAAAGCCGATGACCCGGAAGTCATCACGGCGCGCGTCGATCAGCTTGCATCTGATTACCCCCACCTTGACTATTTGCTCTGTTTTCAATCAGAGAGCGTCGGTAAGAATCCTGAGTTCTATCAAACCTGGCGCGGGATTTTCATGGGTTTTTATGACGGCGTCAAATCGCGGATGCCGCGAACCCGGGTGGCAGTTTCCGGATGGGGGTTGGAACCCAAATCCATTGAATCACTGCCGGCCGATGTCATCTGTGCACCGATTGCGCATTATTCAGACAGTTGCGAAAGCGGCGCGATTTATGGTGACCGTGAGTATTGGGGATGTCCCTGGCTGGAAAGGGATTTCAACAGCTCCGAGTATTATTATCCTTATAATCTCAATCTTTCCAACACGATTTCCGCGTACCTGAAGCGCGCGTCTAACATGAAAGGCTTCTATTGCCTAACGTGGCGTCTCACCGATGCCATCGACCCGAAAATCTATTATGTCAGCAAAGCGCCCTGGGATGACCGGAACAAATACTCCTCTTCGAAAGAAGTTTACCATGACTACGCTTCGCTTTGCTATGGCCCCGATGCAGCCGACGAGATAACGGAAATTATCAATCAAAACGAGCCGTATGCCGCTGATTTTGGGGAATGCCAGGCGACGCCACCGTTCTCCAAAGATCAAGGGAAATTCTTGCTCAACATCAGCCGTTTTAAATTTTATTGTGGTGATTCGTTAGACGCTAAGACCTACAATGCGTCCGATTATTCATCGGAGGATGGCATCTTCAAGGCCGGCAATGACGAAGGAGGAACTTGCATCGGTTATATTAATGCGGGTGATTGGGTTGGATATCAAAACGTGGAGTTCGGCAGCGGCGCTGTGAAGTTTGAAGCGAGAGTTGCATCGGCGACGAACGGAGGGTATATGAGGCTATTCCTTGATTCTCTGAATGGGCCGGGGATTGGATCCTGTCTTGTGAGCAACACTGGCGGATGGCAAAAGTGGATTGATGTGAAAAGCGCAATCAAACCGACGAGCGGCGTCCACGCTCTCTATATGAAATTCGATGTTGCACAGGAACCGACCACCGATTATGAAAAAGCAAGCAGTCAGCTTGCTGTTCTCGACAAATGGATCGGGCGGACGGCTTCCCCTGCAAAGCGGGAGCGACTCCGCCTGATGCGATGTCGAATTGCAGCAGCCAAGGATCACATCGAGTTGAATGGAGAATTTAGCGACTACCGATGGGAAGATTTGCCCGGCGCGATGGAATCCTGGGTTCATAACTTTACTCACAGGGTCAGCGACATTTCCACGCTTGGCAACATCATGAGTATGCAAAACCGGTTTGTGCAGCTCAATTATGTTGCAAAGGAGAATGCATTGCGAGATGAACAACATGTGAAAGCTCCGTCCGGCATAGTGGCACGCGGAACAAAAAAAGGAGCTATTGTGACCTGGATGAATGAAGTCAAAAACGCGGCGGGTTTTAACATCTATCGTGATGGAAGGAAGATTAATCAAAGGCTTCTATCGAATACTACCAATACATTCGGGGACACCGGAGATTGCAGTTGCGAATATGCTGTTACGGTCGTTTCCTCTGCGGGGGAAGAGAGTCCGCATTCCATCCCAGTCAGGTGCCTTGCCGGCAAAGCCGATACCGTGCCCCCATATATCGTTGTCATCTCGCCGCCGAAGTCGATCCCTGCCGGACAGGGTATTTCAATCAAGGCCCGAGTTTTAGATAACCGCTCGTATGATTTGATCTCAGCCAGGCTATTTTACAGAAGCCCGGGTCAGAGAGATTGGAAACAGATGCCGATGGAGAGAAGAGTGAAGGCGATCTTTGCTGTTCAGATCCCATCCTTGAGCATCTCCGGGAAAGGACTTGAGTTCTACGTCGAAGCATCGGACGGCGACAACGTTTCCCGTTATCCGGCATCGGCTCCCGAAATGCCTCTCTCGGTTGTTGTTTACAAAATTGATGATAAGAAGGCGCCGGAGAGACCTCGAGATGTAAGGGGAGCGGGTCAGACGCTTTCATGGAAGTCATCAAGTACGGATGTTTTTTGGTTTAGAATATATCGAAGTGTCTCTCCCGATTTCAAGATTGGTCCGCACAACTTCTTGACGTACGTGTACCGCAGTACGGCAAGCTATCGTGACAACGGTGAAGATCTGAATGGCTTAAAGCTCAAGGGACGCTGGTACTACCGTATCACGGGTGTTGACAGAGCCGGGAATGAGAGTCGGCCTTCTAAGGCAATTGCCATCGAGTACCCGAAGTAAAGTACTCAAGTTGACCGTTTTCAAAAAGTCGTTGAAACGACTTCGATTTTAAAGGTTTGTGTCAGTAACCCACGACTTAAGTCGTGGGTTATGTACCATCAAAAGTGGAAAGTGAACCGTTTTAACGGTTTCGCTGGGACGTGCGGTCAACTTGAGTAAAGTGAAGACGATGCGAGGTTCCGTTATTTGGTTTGATAGATATTGTTCATCTCCCGGATCTCGTTGCTGTTGAATTCTGTACTGGTGGAAAACGGGATTCTTGCGTGACGGAAGTCATTTCCAGAGAGTGCGATATCCTTCGTCCCGCTTCCGGCAAAATGGAAAAATGTACTTGTTCCTTCGATGGCTTTGCAGTTGCGGATCGTCGCGTCCTGGATTTGATTCATCACGACGGCCGGTATTGAACTTCCGGCTTGGGCTTGCCTGCCGCTGAAACCGTCGAGCGTCAATCCTTTGACCTCTTCCAGATAGAGAGCGCTTTCCCACCGGGGAGATTCCGGTTTTTCCCATGTGATTTCAACATCCTTCAGCCGGAGATTCTTTACCTGTTTGAACTCCAGGCAATGAACGGCTTTATCGTACGGAGCTTGGGGATCGGATGAAATAAATAATTTGAAATTATCGATGGAAATGTTTTCAAGCCAGCTGTCGGGATGACCGTTACAAATACTTGAACCTTTGCCATGAGCGATGACATTTCTAATCATGATATTTCGAATTGAACCGGCCGGTGCGTCAGTTCCGGGCTTGATGCTTTTGTGCACTTCACTTCTTCTCTTGATATTGAAATGCAATGGTTCCCCGTCGCCCCACCAGAACCAGCCATGCCGTCGGCATTCGATAGTCAGATTCGAAAGAATCACATCACTGACATAACCTCCATCAAAATCCATAAACGCGATACCCCGGTTCGAGCCGGTGATGACACAATTATCGATTGTCACATTCCTGACGCAGTTCATATTGCCGTCACAAAATTTTATTGCACTTGAAGCGGATGTTAACCGGCAGTTGGTCACGGTGATATTTTCACATGGAAGTGCGGGTCCGTACCAGTTCATCGAATAAAAGACGAGTGCGTCATCGCCGGTCTCAATCGTGCAATTGGAAATTCGCAGGTCTTTACAACCATCGGGATCAATTCCATCGGCCCAAACACCCTCGGACACACTCGTATGGATATATACCCCGTCGATGACCATCCGTTCGCATCCGTATGGATGAATAGTCCACGACGGCGAGTTAACCAGTGCCACACCGGAAATCCGAACATCTTTGCATCGAAGCAGGAGAATAAGCTTGCCAAACTGATTTTTCTTCGGAAACGAGCGCATGATCGATTTGCCGGATGCCTGCATAGCCTCTTTATTCGGACGAATGAAATCATCTTCAATGTCGTCTAACCGCCATTCGTACTCTCCCTGTCCGTCGATTGTGCCCCGTCCTTCGATCGCGATGTTCTCCAGGTTCTCTCCATAGATCAGAGCCTGTTTCATTGCGTCCTTATCGAATGCAGTTGAGTCTTTGATCGAATACACTCTCGCACCCGCATCCAGGAACAATCGTATATTGCTCCGCAGGCGAATTGTGCCCGTAGAATACTCTCCGGCCGGGAAATAGACCGTCCCGCCGCCCGATTCAGCGCACGCGTCGACTGCTTTTTGAATCGACGTCTGAGCATTTTGTGCTTTCGTGCCTGAGGCGCCAAAGCTTTTGACGTTGAACACCTGCCTTTCTGAATTCTGTCCAGGCGCGCTGACCCACAACAAATGTGTGGCAAAGAAACAAACTACGGAAAGGACGCATCTAAACCCGAATGATGAAATTTGCATGGTGAGTTCTCCGAACAATCTTGATCGTGTGACTACTCGAAAAGCAATTGACTTACTAAGTGATGTTGTGCAGAATCATAATTCTTAGTGAAAAATCCTAAATCCTATTACCTACAACCTATCACCTACAACCTATCACCTAACATCCAAACTCTGATCAGATGTGTCGTCCTGGCATCACCTATTGATTCAACAAAGTAGATAAGCCGGGTGATTTTTACAAATATCGGCAGTGGGTGATTTCAAAAATGAGCCCCGAAGGTCAAAAACAGGGGTCGCAATTTGTACGCCTCGGTTGCCTTTGATAATGGAGCCCCAATTTGCGATATTTTACCCGGCCACAGTGCCGGTTGTTTGTTGGGCGAACCATGAAAGGGAATAACAAGTGAGTGAACTGCTTGCAAAGATTGCTGTATGCGTCGAACGGGGCAAGGTGAATGCTTTGTCCCCTTTTCCTCCCGACATGAAAGGACAGGACGGCGCGGATGAACTGACCAAGAAAGCACTCGATGAAGGTTTTTCACCTTCGGATGTTCTCACGCAAGGGCTTGTCGCTGGGATGCAAAACATCGGCGCGAAGTTCCGGAACAACGAAGTGCATGTCCCCGATATGCTCATTGCAGCGAAAGCGATGAAGACAGCGATGAAACATCTGAAGCCCTATTTTGCATCGGGGATGGTTAAACGGAAGGGGATTTTTATTGTCGGGACAGTCGCGGGAGACCTTCACGATATCGGAAAGAATATTGTGGCGATGATGGTGGAGGGTAACGGCTGGGAAGTAATTGACCTTGGCGTTGATGTCTCCGCCCAGAAGTTTATCTCGGCGGTTGAGGATCATGGTGGACGTGTCATCGGTTTAAGTACTCTTCTTACGACGACGATGTTGAACATGGAGAAGACGGTGCAGGAGATAAAAGCCAAGCACCCGCAGGTGCACTGCATTGTCGGAGGAGCTCCACTAACAAATGAATTTGCAGTGAAGATCGGCGCCGATGCATATTCACCCGATCCCCAGGGCGCGATAGAATTCTTAAACGGAGTCATCTCCTGAGTAATGCAAGAACACGGTCAACACGCAACCTCCCATTTCAACAAAACCTACATCTGGGCGATTTCGGTAAGCGCCGCTCTTGGCGGTTTATTATTTGGTTACGATTGGGTTGTTATAGGAGGAGCCAAACCCTTCTTTGAACGGTTCTTCGGTTTAACGGACGCTGCAACAAGAGGGTGGGCAAATAGCTGTGCTCTTGTTGGCTGCCTGTGCGGAGCATTGCTTGCCGGGTGGTTGAGCGATAAGTTCGGAAGAAAACGGCTTTTGCTTTTTTCGGCGTTTCTATTCGCCAGCACCTCAATTGGAATCGGATTCTCGCAAGAGTTCATTGCTTTTGTTATATGGCGGATTCTCGGCGGCGTTGCAATTGGATTAGCTTCCAGTCTTTCGCCCATGTACATCGCAGAAATTGCCCCGGCACGTATGCGGGGGATGCTGGTGACGATCAATCAACTGACCATTGTTATCGGGATACTGGCGGCACAACTCGTCAATTATGCGATCGCGGAAAATATCCCTGCCGGGATAAGCGAGGAAATGCTCCGCATCTCGTGGAATTGTCAGGTGGGGTGGCGTTGGATGTTTGCCGCCACCGCGGTGCCGTCGGCGGTCTTTTTTCTTAGCATGTTCTTTGCTCCGGAAAGTCCGCGCTGGCTGGTGAAGAACGGCAGGAAAGAACAAGCCCGCGCACTCCTTGCGCGGATCGGCGGGGAGGTCTACTCCGACTCGGCGCTCAATGAAATTGAAGCAACATTGGTTAACGATATCCGGAAAGTGAACATCCGCGAATTGTTCGAGCCGAAAATGAAGTCTGTTTTGATGTTGGGTGTCGTCCTGGCGGTGCTTCAGCAATGGTGTGGTATCAACGTCATTTTCAATTACGCTGAAGAGATCTTTTCCACCGCCGGCTATAACATCTCAAACACGCTTGTGAACATCGCGTGGACAGGATCTGTCAATCTCGTGTTTACGTTTGTTGCGTTGGGGATTGTGGACAAGGGCGGGCGGCGGGTGCTCATGCTTCTTGGCGCAGCCGGTTTGGCGGTGATCTATCTTGCTTTGGGGTTCGGCTACCATGCCGGTGTGAAAGGGCTGCCCATGCTTCTTCTGGTGCTTGCTGCGATCGGCTGTTACAGCATGTCGCTCGCTCCTGTCACGTGGGTTGTCATATCGGAAATATTCCCGAACCGCATCCGGGGCACTGCCATGTCGGTGGCGGTGGCATCGCTCTGGAGCGCGTGTTTCGTTCTGACGTATACGTTCCCGGTTCTAAACGAAGGACTCGGACCAGCGGGAACCTTCTGGATCTATGCCGCGATTTGTGCGGCCGGTTTTCTCTTTGTCCTGCTACGCTTGCCGGAAACAAAGGGAAAGACATTGGAAGCGATTGAAGCGGAGCTGGTTCGCTGATGTCATCGCTGAGGATGGGAAATAAGACTCATGAGCCGGAAGTAAAATTAAAGGACCTGGGAGAGGATCGTGCCTTCTTGAACAAAGCAGTCCAAGACGCTCAACACCTCTCTCCCCAAATTGGGAGAGGGTACTTCAGCAGGTAACTGACAGCCTTCGACTTCACCTCGACTCGCTTCCTGCGTTCGCTCGCAGGGGGGTGACGGAGAATGATGTGTATTCCTTCATCTTGACTTGCATTTATACCCGAAAGGTTATAAACTATACATCCGAAATGCGACCAGGGAAATCATCGCCTAGAAAATGGGAAAAGACTACCCAACACAAGCCAGATATGGTTATCCGAACTTACGGGCTCACAACATGATAAAACTCACACGCTTTCTTGCAATCTCCATCCCTTTGCTTTTTGCAATCCCCTTTTTCTATGCCCAGTCGGGCAATAATCATGACAAAAACGATGAACGGATAGCCCGCTGGCAGACCTATCGTTTCGGGATGTTTATTCACTGGGGACCCGTGAGTCTTAGAGGCACGGAAATCGGCTGGTCGCGCGGTGCAGGTGTTCCGATTGAAGAATACGACACGCTGTACAAGCGATTCAATCCCACAGAATTCAATGCCGATCAATGGGTCTCGATTGCAAAGGCCGCCGGAATGAAGTACATCGTCCTCACAAGCAAGCACCACGACGGTTTCTGCTTATGGGATACAAAATTTACAGACTACAATATCATGAACACGCCCTTCAAACGTGATATTGTCAAAGAATTGGCGGCGGCATGCAAACGGCATGGAATCGCGTTCGGGTTGTACTATTCTATCGCCGACTGGCATCATCCTGACTATCCCCTCGGAAGTCCCGGCGGCAAAACCGAAAAACCGTACCCGAACATGGACAGATACAATGAATATGTGAAAAGCCAACTTCGTGAGCTGACGCGGGACTATGGTCCACTCTTAACATTCTGGTTTGATGGCGAATGGGAGCAACCATGGACGTATGAACGCGGCGCCGACCTGTACAAATTCGTTCGTGATCTCCAGCCTGATATTCTCGTGAACAACCGCGTCGGCAAAGCCCGGGAAGGTATCGCGGGCACCTCGTCTCAAACGGATAAGAATCCGGGAGACTATGACACGCCCGAGCAGCAAGTCGGCCGCTTTACGAAAGACCGTCCGTGGGAAAGCTGCATAACGATCTGTGAACAATGGGCGTGGAAACCAAACGACGACATGAAATCACTCAAACGGTGTCTTCAAACACTTATCCAATGTGCCAGCGGTGACGGTAATCTGCTTTTGAACGTTGGTCCGATGCCAACCGGAGAAATCGAGCCGCGGCAAGTCGCCCGGCTCAAAGAGATGGGCGCGTGGCTGTCAAAATATGGCAGTACAATTTATGGAACACATGGCGGACCATTCAAACCGGGAAAGTGGGGAGCGAGTACGTATCGCGACAACAAAATTTACCTCCACGTTTTTGCGATGCCCGGCAGCGGCCTGGAGCTGCCGGGAATTCAGAAAAAGATCGTCAGCATAAAGAACCTGACGGGGGGAACGGTCAAGCTCACGCAAACAAAAGACCGGAACATCATCTCCGTCTCTCATAAGAACCTGCAACCAATTTCGACTATTATCGAATTAACCCTCGATGGCAATGCAGATGAAATCAATCCCGTCGATATCTCAAACCGTGTAAGGGCAGAACGTGACGGCAGTCTCAGATGTACTGCGGTGGAGGCGGAGATCATTGGCAGTACAGCCAGAGTTCAATCGGTGTGTGAAGATATTCCTGACATCGGGTACTGGACTGACATGAGCGATAGCGCCCGATGGGTTGTTTCCGTGTCGAAGGCGGGAATGTATGATGTCATTGCGATAGTCTCCTGTGATTCCAATTCTGCGGGCAGCAAATTCTCCCTGCGGCTGGACCAACAGGAATTGTTTGCAGACGTACCGACAACAAAGGGGTGGTGCGATTATACAACTGTGAACGTCGGCAGGGTGACATTAAACAAAACGGGCGATGAGACAATAACAATCGTACCGACCGCAAAACCGGGCGTTGCGGTGATGAACCTGCGAGAAGTCGTACTCAAGCCATTGAACCGATGAAACCTCTCATTTCTCCACTATTCCATTTATCCATTACTCCATCGCTCCATTTTTCCATTTTCTCATCATCTCTTATCATCTTCATCAAGTTTATGGTGATTCGGGCTATGATACCATAAGAGTTAACAATCAGCGGTCCAATTTCTCATCATCTCAACCCTCTCATGATCTTCTTATTCTCATCATGATTCGGGATTTGGTACCCTGAAAGTTAACAATCAGCGGTCCATTTTTCCATTTTTTCACCATCTCCTCATCGTCATCAAGGCATTCATGTGAATCGAGTGAATCGAGGTTCAGACGGCGGAGCTCGATCGGTGGAAGTCTACGATGCACGATTCCAAACCCTTGGGAATGTGTGAACCAACCCCCTGTTCCGACGACGACGTGTCATCCCACCTTTATTCAAAGGGGGGATCGAGGGGGGTTTGGATAAAGCAGAGGAGGCATAATGACAAAAATCTACAACAAACCTTCTGAAAAGGAACTGCTTCAGGTAATTTGTAGGTCATAATGTAGCCGAAATCCGGACGGATATCAAGACGACGCCCGCGACATGGCGGCAATACACTCAATCAATTCGTTCCACAGTTCCTCATATTGTTATGACAATTCTTTGACTCTACTGCAGCACATCTCCAACCACAATGAATTGACAATTGATAAAATCTACTATTTCCAGAAATCCACATCCAGCGCCAGATCCTGCCGACCGTGAGCGCGAGCCCGATGCGCTCTTCAACAAGTGTTGTTATCAGGAGGACTCATAACGTTTCTACTCCCGAGCCAGCGCGTCGATGGGGTCGAGTTGTGCGGCTTTTCTGGCGGGAAGATATCCAAATATGATACCCGTCAGAAAAGCACACGCGAAGGCAATGACTATCGGTGCAACCGTGAAAATCACGCGCCAGCCTGCAATCGCGGAGGTAGATAAACCGCCGCCAATGCCGACGACGATACCGGCCAGGCCGCCGATAAAGCAGACCATCACGGCCTCGGTTAGGAATTGAAACAGCACGTCGAAGCTGCGTGCACCGATTGCCATCCGGATGCCGATTTCGCGTGTCCGTTCGGTGACCGAGACCAGCATGATGTTCATCACGCCAATGCCGCCGACAACGAGCGAGATCACCGCAATCGCCGCCAGCAGATAGGTAAGCGTGTTCTGCGTCTCATCTGCTGCAGCGATGGTATCGGCCATGTTCCGAATGTTAAAGTCTTCCTTGCCATGGCGTTTCATCAGCAGCGTATGGAGTCCGGCTTGCACCACGCTCATGTCCGCATCCAGCTTCACTCTCACGACGATATCATTGAAAAAGCGTTGTCCAAAGATCCGCGCTCCGGCTGTTGTGTAGGGCAGCCAGACGGAGTTATCCATATCGTCTCCCCGCGTGGTCAAGCCTTTGCTGCTCAATACGCCAATGACCAGGAAAGGTGCGCTACCAATGAGCACATACTGGCCCAGCGGGTTCGTTCCCTCGGGGAACAGGTTCTTTACTACGGTCTGGCCGAGCACGACGACCTGGGCATAGCTCTTCACGTGCTCGGCTGAGAAGAACACCCCGGACTGCGGCGGCCAATCGTGCACCTGCGGAAAGTCTTCGCCGGTTCCCACCGCCGTAACCGTCAAGTCCTGATCGCCAAAGCGCAGCAGTGAAGACAAGTTCGTTTCCGGAACCGCCATGTCGACACCTGGCACGCTGCGGATGGATGGCAGATCTTCGGGCAGGAAACTGGTCACCATCTCGGCTGAGGCGCGAACGGCGGGAGGTCCGCGCATAATCGTCAACAGGTCGGTGCCCATGGCCTGGATGCGCTCAACGACGTCCTGCTTTGCGCCGTTGCCGATCGCCATCAGCGCGACCACCGAGGCGACACCGATGATGATGCCCAGCATGGTCAACACGGTTCGCATTCGATTGTGCAGCAGCGAACGCAACGCCATCTTCAGAGCTTCGCCGAGGACGGCCACACCCGGCTTGGCATCCTTTCCTGTTTCGCCAGTCTGCACCTGATTATTTAGATCGCCTTTCTGCTGCGGCTCGTCGGAGGTGATGCGCCCATCGGCAATGCGAACGATGCGGTGCGCGTACGCGGCGATGTCGGTGTCGTGGGTCACCACAATGATCGTGTGCCCTTGGCCGTGCAGCTTCTCCAGAATGGCCATGACCTCCTTGCCGCCCTGGCTGTCCAGCGCTCCAGTAGGTTCATCGGCCAGTATCACCGGCCCGCCGTTCATGAGCGCGCGGGCGATGCTGACGCGCTGTTGCTGGCCGCCGGAGAGCTGGTTGGGATGGTGTTGCAGCCGGTCGCCCAGTCCGAGTTCTCGCAACAAGTCACTAGCGTGCGCCGCGCGCTGAGTTTGCGCCATGCCGCGGTAAACGGCTGGAACTTCGGCGTTTTCGACCGCACTCAGATCGGACATCAAGTTATAGCGCTGGAAGATGAAGCCAAAGGTATCGCGCCGCAGTGCTGCTAGCGCATCGCCGTTGAGACTGGCGACGTCGACGCCGCGGATGGAATAGGTGCCGCTCGACGGCTTGTCGAGACAGCCGATGATGTTCATGAGCGTGGACTTGCCCGAGCCCGATGCGCCCATAATGGCAACGAATTCGCCGCTCTGAATCGCCAGGCTTACTTCTTTGAGCACTGTCAGCGGCTCGCCCCCCGACGTATAGGTGCGGCTGACAGCCTTCAATTCGAGTAGTGGTGACGACATCACAGTGCCTTCCGAGCGCTCAGCGTGCTTGTCGTATTGCTCCCTGCCGTGATTTTCCCGATGACGACCTGTTCCTTCTCCTTGAGACCGTCCGTGACCTCCGCTGAGATTTCGCTCTTGATGCCGATCTTGATCGCGCGCAGCTCGACGCTGCCATCGGCTTTCAGCACCTGCACCTTGATTTCCGCGCCTTCGTCGGCATTGCCGATGGCGGCAGCCGGTATCAGCAAAACGCCCTTCGCCTGTGCCAACACGATGAAGACCTGCGCCGTCATCTGAATCTTCAGTTCACGACCCGGATTTGGAATATCGAACAGCACGTCGTAGAACACCACGTTGTTGATGAGTTCCGGGGTAGGGAGGATTTGCCTGATCGTGCCATTCCAGCGCAGGGAATCGCCAAGGATAGTGAAATAGACGTCCTGGCCGGGCTTGACGTGGACAATGTCCGCTTCCGAGACTTGCGCCCAAACCGTCACGGTGTCGATGTCGCCAATCCGCAGGATATTCGGTGCCTGCTGATTAGCATTGAGTGTTTGCCCTTCCAGAAGGCTGATGGAAACGACTTCGCCGGCCATCGGCGCCGTGATTTTGGTATAACCCAGATTGGCTTTAGCCGTGTTTACCGCCGCCGTAGCTTCCTTCATCTGCGCCGAGAGTGAAGCGACGTCGTCGAATGCGACATCGTAAGCGGCCCGGGTGATGTCACGGTCGTTGGCGGAGATGAGCGCGTGCGCAAAGAGGGTGTCGTTTCGGACCTTCTGCAATGTGGCGAGCACAAGTTGCGCCTGTTTCAGAGAGCGCTGTGAGGTCATATTTTCGAGCGCTGCGTTGCCCGCCGAGAGCGCCGTCTTCGCCAGAACCGGATCAATTACCGCGAGCAACTGGTTCTCTTCAACCTCATCCCCGCGCTTGACCTTCAGCGATTCAAGCTTGCCGGAGGTCTGAGCGCCGACATCGACGTACTTGAGGGGCTGCACGATGCCCGCCGCCACGACCGTGCTTTGTACATCGCCGCGTTCGACGGTAGCGGTAACATAGCGGACCTTGGCTTTGCCAAACGTCCAGTGATACCCGAGCACGCCTGCACCGACGATGAGAAGTGCACCAATCACCCAAAGGCTGCGTCGATTCAGGAGGGCTCGAAATTTCAAATGACGACCGCTTGGAGGCGTTGCAGGCTCGTCATTGGCTATCGCTGCGGATTTGGCTGCCGGGCTGATGTTTAACGTTTCCATTTTCGTGATCTCCTGTTTTTTGTTTTCTGTTTCTTACTGTCTCACTGCCTTTCCGCCATGCCAATAACCCTGGCGGCCGTGGCATCTTCGGCATGATAAGACAACTCCAGTCGAACGCGACCGGCGTGTAGGCGGAAGAACCCAAAGTTCACACCGATTCGATCTTCTCCAACCGACCGGCCGAGACCAAAATCGAATGCGGTCGTGGATGATGTCCATAACTTCATGCTGATTCCTGTCGGCTCGCCGATGATCCCGCCAGGTCCAGGACTACGCTCTTGCGCGACACCCCTGAACGGCGAGGAACAAACAATGTGCGATAACCGCACAATGAGATTGTTTTAAAAAAATACTCCTTCTAGAAAGTTATTGCAACAATTCTTTGACTCTACTGGAGCACATCTCCATCCACAATGAATTGACAATTGATAAAATCTATTGTTTCCAAAAATCCACATCCAGCGCCAGATCCCGCACACCATCGATCGCAAACTGAGCGCCGATGCAGATGAGAAGAAACCCCATGATCCGCGACAGACTGTTGATTCCGTTCACGCCAAGGAAGCGACGCAAAGCTCCTGCTCCCCGGAGAACAAGCCACGAGAGTATCGCGGTAATGAGGATTGCCAGCACTACTCCGGCATAGGCGAATACCTTAGCGATCCCGTGCCGTCCATTGATGGATGATGACATGGTAATGACGGCCGCTATCGCGCCTGGACCGCTCAAGCTCGGCATGGCAAGGGGACTGAATGAGATGTCCGACTTTCCCTGTGCCTCCTGCTTCCCTTCTCCGGTAATCTGACCCTCGTCAGGGAATAACATCCGGAATCCGAGAAAACTAATGACCAATCCACCAGCAATGCGAATGCCGGGAATGGAAATGCCGAAAGCAACCATGACGAGGTGCCCCAACAGAAGAAATGTGACCAGGATAGCCGTCATGTAAATGCATGCCCGCAGGATCTGGTTGTTCCGCTCTTGCCTGCTGAGGTGCGAACTGATGCCAAGAAGAAGGACAGCTGTGCTAACAGGATTGATAATAGGGACAAGCGTCACGAGCGCGACGCCCACCCAGGAGAGAAAATCAACTGTGTTTTTCAAGGCATTCCTCTTGTACGTTCAACGGGTGTTGATTTACGACAAATGTGCTCTCAGCATCCACACCATTTTTTCATGCTGTTCCATCAGCCCGGTCATGAAATCGGCCGTGCCTAAATCTCTGTGTTTTTCAGCATTTGGTTTCATTGTGTCTTCGATTGGGGAGTGAATGATTATGATTGTTGTTCAGACAAATTGTAGTGGTTCTCTATAAAGCGCTCGCATGTATGCTTCATCTCGGAGAGCTATTTCCGTAGTGCCGCCAATTTTGTGAACAAGTCTATTTCCTTTTCGCCGAGATGCTCCGGCAGTACGATGTCAACTTTCACCAGCAGATTTCCAAACTCATTCTTCTTTGCATAGACCGGCATTCCAAGTCCCCGAAGTCTGAACTCTTTGCCGTTTGGCGTTCCTTTCGGAATATTGACTGTGACTTTGCCTTTCAGTGTTCCGATCTGAATCTTTCCGCCGAGGACAGCAGAATACAAGTCAACGGGGAGGTCACAGTGGAGATTGTTTCCCTTCCGGCGAAATTCCGGATGGGGCGCAATCCTGACCGTAAGATAAAGGTCGCCGTTTGGACCGCCACTTAATCCGCCTCCCCCTTTGCCTGCAATTCTCAGCATTTGCCGGTCTGCGACGCCCGGTTTGATCGTCACCTTGATCGTTTGACCGTTGAGCTGGATGAGCCGCGCCGTGCCGTGATACGCTTCTTCAAGCGAGAGGGTTGTCTCCGTTTCAAGATCCTCGCCTTTGATGACAACGCCCGCTCTTCCTCGCCGCTGGCCACTGCGTTGTCCAAACAGCATCTCAAAAAGATCATTGACACCCTCGTCGTTAAACATCCCATCGGATCCATGCGTGTCCGTCCGGTGCGATTGTCCGCCGCTGCCGCTTGCGTACTTCGACCAATCAAATCCTCCCGGCTGCGCTCCGGCTTCTTCGTAGTGTTTCCAATCCGCACCAAACTGATCGTACTTTTTCCGTTTCACCGGATCGCTAAGGACTTCGTTGGCCTCGTTGATATCCTTGAATTTTTCTTCGGCCGCTTTGTCTCCCTTGGTCTTGTCGGGATGATATTTGTTGGCAAGCGTTCGATACGCCTTCTTGATCTCTGCGGGCGTTGCCGTCTTTCCAACGCCCAAATCCTTGTAGTAGTCTTTGTAGGTCATAGTCTTACCGTTGTGCGCTCATTCCCGGCGGCTATCGCACAAGATAGGTATCATCCGGCAACTCGCACTTGCGCTGTGCGCAGTAATTCATTGTTCCAGAGATAGCCGCGACGGAGCTCATCAACAACTGTTCCCGGTTCACTGCCTTCATCTTTCGCCATCGCCACAGCTTCATGCAGATCATGGTTGAAGAGCGCACCGGCACTTTCGAAAGGGAGAACTCCGTGCGTCTCCAACAGCGCAAGAAGTTTCTTGTGGATAATTCGCATTCCTTTCACAAGGGGTTGCTCCGCGTCGTTTGTATACTGCAACGCTTTTTCCATATCGTCGATGATGTCTAACAGGGGAAGCAACATGACCCGTTTACCTTCCTCGGCAAGCTTGTTGCCATCACGCTCAATGCGGCGACGATAATTCTTGAAGTCTGCAAGTGTGCGGAGATTCCGGTCACGCTCATTCATGAGCTCTTCTTGCAATCTCTGGATTTCTACCGTCAAATCTGCCGGCGGCAGCAGGTTCTGTTCGTTCTCGTGCATGTGTATTTCCATGGACCAATTATTGTGTTGTTCGTCAACTAAATTTCACAAGCTGTTTGCCGAGATTTTCTCCCGCGAACAACCCGATGAATGCTTTCGGAGCATTTTCCAATCCCTCAATAACGTTTTCGACGTACTTCAGTCTTTTTTCCCTCAGCCAGTTCGCCAATTGACGTATCCCCTCATCGAACCGATTTGCGTAATTGTGGACAAGGAAGCCCTTCATGAGGGCGCTATGTGTTAGCAATTGGGGCTGGATGCGTGGACCCGTTGGAATGTGTCTCTCGTTGTACAAAGAAATCTGTCCACACAAAGGAATGCGGGCGCCGTTGTTTATCAACGAGAGCACCGCATCCGAGATGTCACCGCCGACGTTATCGAAGTAAATGTCAACGCCATTAGGACAAGCTTCTTCCAATGCTTTCTTCAGATCAGGAGCTGTTCGATAATTGATTGCGGTATCAAATCCCAGTTCATCAATCAAGTACTTGTTTTTCCTGTCAGACCCGGCAATGCCGGTAACATGACAACCGTGTATCTTGGCGATCTGTCCTACAATTGTTCCTACCGCCCCGGCCGCGCCGGAGACAACGACTGTTTCATCCTGCTTCGGCTGCCCAATATCCAACAATCCGAAATACGCGGTAAGCCCGGGCATTCCCAGCACTCCCAGCGCCGTACTCACTGGAGCAATTTCAGGATTTATCTTCCGCACTTGTTTTTCCCCGGCTGTGGAGTACTCCTGCCAGCCGAGATTTCCGACTACAAAATTCCCCCTGACAAAGTTATTTGACTTTGACTCAGTGACCTCTCCGACAACCTCTCCGTTCAGAACTTCGTTCAGTTGAAAAGGAGGGATGTAGGATTTGCGATCATTCATCCTGCCTCTCATGTAGGGATCAACGGAAATGAATCGCGTCCTTACCAACACCTGCCCGTTCGTGGGCTGAGGCATTGAGGATGCAACCAACTTGAAACAGCTCTCATCCGGTATGCCGGTTGGTCTCTTGACCAGAAGAATCTGTCTATTGATTTGTTGTTGCACGGTACCTCTATACCTTCATGTAAAATATATTATATGGATAAATCATTGAGCGTACATGGGATAGTCCGTATATCCCTTTTCACCCGGAGAATAAAATGTATTCATATCAAGTTCCTTTGAGAGCGGCCAGCCGTTAGCGAATCGTTCAACGAGGTCAGGATTATTGATAAATGGTCTACCGAATGCGATGAGGTTTGCAAGTCCGCCTTGTAATTCGTTTTCAGCGCTTTCCTTTGTATATCCACCAGCGAGAATAATTGTGCCTTGAAATCTTTTGCGGATAGCTTTTTTAATTTCGACGGGCACTTCCGGCGCTCCCATGCTGCTGTGGTCCACTATATGGATGTAAAGTATCTTCATCCGATTGAGCTGTTCGGATAGATATTGATAGGTGTCATCTATTTCAGGATAGTGAGGCATATCGCTCGCTACACCATAAGGAGATAAGCGTATACCGATCTTCTCTTTTCCGATTGCTTCAACTGCACCTCCCAGTACTTCTAACAGGAAACGGCAGCGGTTTTCAATGCTGCCCCCATAGGTATCATTTCTTTTGTTACTTACGGGAGACAAGAATTGCTCCAGGAGGTATCCATTTGCACCATGAAGCTCTATACCATCAAAATCTGCTTTTATTGCATTAACAGCTGCGGTAATGTATTCTTGCTTCGTATGTTGTATTTCTTCTGTGACCATTGCTGTTGGGACCGGATAATCCTGCAATCCCAGAGCATCCGTCCATATTTGTCCGGCGGGTCTAACAGCTGAGGGTGCAATAATTTTTGCATTTTCGAGCATATTCGCAGGATGGCTGATGCGCCCGGTGTGCATGAGCTGAACAAATATTCTTCCATCTCTGGCATGAACGGCATTTGTGATTTTCTTCCAACCTTCCACTTGTACTCCGCTAGTGATACCGGGGATACGGCTGTAGCCGAGACCGTTCGGCGAAGGAGACGTCCCTTCGGTGATGATGAGTCCTGCGGCAGCACGCTGCCCATAGAATTCAGCCATTAATTCGTTTGGGATGTTACTCGTTGCCCGAGAGCGCGTCATCGGCGCCATAACGATTCGATTTTTTAGATCAATGGTACCTAGTTTATAAGGACTCAATAATCCAATGTTTTTCATTTGACATCTCCTTGATTAACATCATCCACGTCACATTCGGTCCAAACAATAACTGATTTACAATAGCCCGTGAAACACGACGAAATCATTTTCTATTGGTATTCAATCGTTACTATCTGTCAAAATGAGAAACCCGCTTGCGCAACAAACAACAATCGTCCTTTTTTATCAATGGGCAAAAACGGGTCCAATTCCAGACCAATATTTACATTCTTGGCAAAACCGATATTGGCTATTCGGATCATCTCCGCGATATCCAGGAACATCGACAAGGCAAAACCGCCTCGACCGATTCCAACATCAATTGGTGAATTCTCGCCGAACATTCCTATCCCCGCGCTGACAGGAAATCGATTTCCCGAGGAATCAATAAAATACAACCGTACCATCGCGCTGGACTTTCCGTAGTTGATCGTATCCTTAGCTCGTGTATCGAACAACACTTTGGGGATGGCAAGTGAAAATCCTAGTTGCATTCTTGCACCTCTCACCCGAAAGTATTGTGTCACACTGTTCGAACGATCCACCGCGCCGATCTTAATAGTGTAATCGGGTTCGATATGGATACCAAGAATTGCCCAGTCAGGCAGTGAATCTACCGGCACCAGCACTTGTTCAAGCTCTTCCGGACGGATGTTGGCGAAGGCACCGTAGGCGGCGCGATACTGAATGAACATTGCGCGATCTTTGTGGGAATCGCCATGACTCCGGAATGTCACTACGCGTCGTTCGTACGATGGAGCCGCTATGCCGTCACGCAGCAGTACCGTTGTCGTTATTCTAACGAACTGGGGTCCCATGCCAAGCCGGATACTATCGCGTTGAAACCGCACTATAAGATCTCGAACTTGCTCGCGATCCAGTGTAACTGCCGTCCGGATATTATTGCTGCCGGCTGCGGGAATAATGCTGACGTATCGACTGAGCTGTTCAACGTCCTGGTATTCTTCCACCGTTACAACACAATCCGTTACATACCGAAATCGCCGCCCCTCGGAGTCCGTTACTCTAAGCCTGATGGGATATAATCCTGGCGTTACATTTTTAGGAATGACAGTACTGTATCTTAGTCGGCCAATCGATGTGAACGTGATTCCTTCGATACTCAGTATCGGAGTAATGATTCCCGCTGTCGCGGTATTATCGTTTCGTTGAATAACCAAAAGAACCGTGTCACCCGGAAAGTAGATCGATTTGTCCACGGAAACATCGATGCTCTCATCCTCGTCCGTCGACCGGATGAGTGTCGAAGTCTTCACCTGTGCGCGGGTGCTGAGTATTCCGAAAACACAAAGCAGAATACATTCAATGAATATTGATTTCAACATGTCGTCTCCTTGGCCATCATCATGATTGCCTCACAAGCGACTCGACTGACGGCAGGACATTATATCCGCTCTCCTGCGCACGTGTTGCCATTGTACACTTCACTATGTTTGATCCTTCGATCTGCGGCATCACCGTACCGTTGTGGATTTTACTTCTTCTACTTTTTTAAAATCAATAAATCCCCGCTCTACATCTGTGTGTACTAGCTGTACACGGAATCTGTGACCGACATCCAATCCTTCAAAGCCGCTCACCACTCTTCCTTCAACGGGCGGATTCAGAAGACGGGCCCACGTCCCTTTGGCAGATGCACCGGTGACGATGGCATCGAACTGCTCGCCGATCCTTGTTTCCAGCAGAATTGCAGCTGCGGACTTTTCAACCTGCCGTTCAACCTTTTTCGCCGCATCCTCATTCTCTGTACAGTGCTTTGCGAGAGCCTCCAATTCATCGGTCGTATAGGGCATGGGACCTTCCGCCATCGCTGCTTTCAGCAACCGCTGCGTGATCAAATCGGGATACCGGCGGTTCGGTGCTGTGGAGTGAGCATAATCCTTGACCGCAAGACCGAAGTGTCCGGCAGAACTCCCTCCCGGAAGTTCCACGACATATTCACCGGCACCTAAGAGCTTGATGACACTGAGAGAAAGATCGGGAAAGCGGAGAGCATCGGTTGATTTTGCAGATACCAGGAATTCATCCAGTGCTTTTGAATCGGGCTCTTTGGGAAGTGTGAAACCCTGCTCTACGGCAAGCTCGACGATTCGATCCCAGCGTTTTGGTGTCCGGACAACGCGCCGCAGCGACGGTAACTTTTTCACCGCGAGGTATCGTGCCGTCACGCCGTTTGCCGTGATCATGAAGTCCTCTATTATATCTTTGGCACAGTTCCTTTTTTCAGCTTCCAGGTCCCTGATCTCGTCTCCGTCAAATACAGGGCGAGCCTCTATTGTTTCGAGATCAAGCGCACCGTGCTCGTGCCGGAGGGATTTCAGCTTTCGGGCTACGCGGTCCTGGAGTCGGAGATTTTCGTCGAGGCCGTTGACTGTGCCGATCGCCTGCGGCATCGGTCCGTTCCCGTCCAGCCAGCCGGCAACGCTGTTGTAGGCAAGCTTTGCACGATTGCGAACCGTCGCTCTATAAATATCCGAACTTTGAAGCGAGCCGTCCCCGGCAATGACCATTTCAACGACGAATGCAAGCCGGTCTGATTCAAAGTTGAGAGATGTGAGATCGGTCGAGAGCTTCTCGGGCAGCATCGGAAATATCTGCGCAGCGGTATAGACCGAAGTGGTGTTGTGCTCTGCATGATCGTCAAGTGCTGACTGCTTCTTGACGACAGCTTCGACATCGGCAATTGCGACAAGGATCTTTACGGCCCCCCCAGGCATGGCTTCGGCAACGGTAAGCTGATCCAGATCACGCGAATCATCGTTATCTATGGAGCACCATGCAAGATTCCTGAGATCACGGGTCGATCCTTCAACTTTTGTGGCAGGCCCATGGATTCCATTGAGCTCGGCAATCGCCTGAACAGAAAAATCCGGAAGAAGTCCTCTTTCCGTCATCACCCGGCGTGCGATTCTTTGCAGGATCGCGCGGTGTTGTCTGTCGTCTGTATTCGTCATATTGTCACATTCCTGTGAAACCATGTCGTGATTTCTTGCTCAATGAATTCATTCTTCCCGGCACCGCCATCGATCATCAACTTCAGATTCATGGTTTCGCCCGGTTTGAGATCCTTGACGGTGGCCGTTTCTTCCTTTCTTTAATGATCTGGGTGCTGCCGGTCACCTAGACCGTCGGCCAATTTTGCCGTCACCCTGCAGGCTGACCACGGTGCCCGGCTCATTCGCTTTGCCATGCCCGCCTTTGCCACCTTTGTCTCAGTGCTTTCCACCCTTGATGCCCTTATCAGGACGCCCGGACTTCGTGGTGTGAGTGCCGAGCAACCCCTTTTCGGTATAAGAGCCGACAGAGTTACCCTCCGGGCCGAAAGACCGCTGCACTTGCGGGACGCTGCCCGCATGGTTGACCGTTATGGTGACCACGTCCTGGTCCGTGTTGCCGCCCGCGCCAGTCACGCTCACCGAGACCCTGTGGTCGCCGTCGGAAACTTTGGTCGCGTCAAAGCGCGCGCTCCACATTTGTGTCGCGCCGATGCGGTCCATCGGCACTGCCAGTCCACCGTCGATCTGCATGGTTGCCGAAGCAACGCCCTTGTCATCCCAAACTTTGACACGAATGTCTGCCGTATCCTTGACGATTTGTGAACCACCGATCAAGAGCACTTTATCCGCTGGTGAGGTGATCATCACAAACGGCCAACTTCCCATCTGCTTGAACTTCCAGCTGACCACACCGTTATCGAGGTTGATGATTGAGTACCCTACCGGCCCTTCGGTCACCTCGCCGGTTGAGCGCGTGGCGGCATAGATCGTGTTTCCATCGTTAGCAATTTCGTTGTAGTGCGTGTGTCCTGCATCGACCATGATCACACTGTCACGCTGGATCACATCCTTCAATTCCGATGTTTGGGCATAGGAGTGCATAAAGATCACACTCTTGAGACCGGCCTTCGCCGCTATATCCAGATCGTTGACCAGCCACGCGTTCTGAGCATCGCTGATGCCGCTCATCACGTCCAGAAATACGAAGTGGTACTTATCCGCCGTGAAGCTAAAGTAGTTCATTGGCTCCAAATACTGGTTGTAGAGAGTGGTCCCGCCCTTGTGATCGCGTTCGCCCGGAATGGCATACAGCGGCACTTGCAATTGATCCGTTGCTTGCTTGATGAGCCGGTACTCACTCTCGGTGTGATTATACGCGTTGTCGCCTGGCAGTAGCGCGAAATTCACGCCGTTCTTGAGATACTGATTGGTGACTTGGATGATTTCCTTGAAGTCGGCGTAGTTCTGCTGATCACCCGTGGTGATATTCAAGTCACCGAAGTGTACCCAACTGACCACGCCAGGATTAAGGATAGTCGTAGTCGCACTGAGGGCGCCAGGATTGACCGGGGTCGGCCCGGATGGGTTGGACACTTGCATGGTCTGGGCAGTCGCCGCCGATGTGCCGGTGACGAACATTGCGGCCGCAACCACTACAAACGCCAAGGGATACATTGCTTTCGGTTTCATTCTGCTATCTCCTGTTTTTATTTTGGGTTCTGTGTCGCTTAAGAAAATGCTTTTCGCGGTTCCGCCGGAACAATATGTACGATGATGACTATTCCTATGGAGAGAATATCCCGGACCGGCAGATTCTATTTCAGAAAGCGTTGCCGCACTTTTGCAACGATCTGGTTATCTGTCATCTTATCAACTGTTTCAATGCCAACGATGCGCCTACCGAGCGCTTCGCCCTCGAGACGTATTCTGAGCTCGACTTTTGCCTCGCCCGGACCAAGTATCAGAATAGAATCTGCATCACGAATACACGTGACTACCTTCTCGTAGTACTTGTTGAGATGCCCCGTGAATCGCTTGTCACGCTGATCCTCTGCCGAGTCCTCCTGCGCTGCACCGGAATACCGGACATGTTTCTCCATGTGTGATGCTATTTCACGTATCTTTTCTCCTTTATTTCTGAGGCTTACGATGACTGCCTTACGGTGGTCTATCCACAGTCCCACATTACTCTTCATAGGTTGCTCCTATTTCTGTTAGATTCACCAGAGTCGATGTACGCAGGGTACAGCGGCATGGCGCAGAGACGCGGGAAAAGCCCTGCCTTCCTACTGTCGAAGTTGAAAGTGGCCGAGCCTGCGCCGAATTTCTAGTGGCTTGCCGCGCCTTCAGTTTGATTAACCAGATAGTTTTCCATGCCCATTTGTTCGATCTGTGAGTGTTGTATTTCTGCCCAATCGACGTGACCTTCTTCCATCTTCAGTATCTTGGTGAGCAGGTCAATAGTACCTTGGTCGTCAACTGCACGAGCGAGTTTGATTGCTTCATTATAGGAGCGCACAGCATCAAGTTCATCGCTGTTGTCGTTGCTGATCATTTCTGATACAGTCTTGCCGATTTTTATCGGGTTAAGTTTGGAAACCGTCGGCGTTCCCTCAAAAAATATTATTCGTTCGATAAGCCACTCGGCATGGTGCATTTCATCCATTGCTTGTTTTCTGATAGCCACGTGAAGCTTGTTATAACCCCAGTTCTCGCACATTTCAGAATGCACCATATACTGGTTGATGGCGGTAAGTTCATCAGCCAATAGCTGATCAAGCACCGTCAGTAATTTTTTGTTGCCTTTCATGGGTGTTCTCCTTTTATTGTCCGTCCGGAATCTGGTTGACTAACAAGCGTATTTTAAATAACTGTAAGTCCAAATGCAGCAATACAACCGTAAAGCACATCTGCTGTTGCAGCACCAAGGCCGAGGATGAGTCCGCGCGATCGTTCCCACCAGGCTTCGCCAAGAAATCAGTTTATATGCTTTATTCTCGTATGCCGCAAACTTGCGCAACTGGAGCGCGCTGAATGTCCCGGCAAACCAACCGTTATAATTTCGAAATCATCCTGCGTAACTCTTCCTTAGTTTTTCCAAGTTTATTCTGCAATCTTCCCAATAATTCTTCTTCCTTACCTTCTTGGAAAAGTAAGTCATCGTCAGTCAGGTTTGCGAATTGTTGTTTGAGTTTGCCCGCGGCTTCATTCCAGTTTCCTTTGATTATCAGCGAATTCATTTGACAACTCCTTTATAATCGATAAATTTCGCTTGTACCAGGGTCTAATCACCATACTATGATATGAAGGAATTTAGGATTGTTCAATCGAGCGAAAGGACGAAAAAGGAACTACATCTTTCGGTTGAGCTTGCCCGCTGTATTCTCGCGGGGAATTGTTTACCGGTCCAATCATAAATTCTATTCTTCAATAGAAAGAGTGGATGTCGCTATTCATTACTTATCAGGAAGTATTTTTTTAGGAAATCCAACTACATCCGCAATACCGTTGCGAAGAGCAAACCACACATACTGGAGAAAATAATCTCCCGGATCCCGTGTGTATTTTATTTCACCGATCTTCATTACACCTTTTGCATCCGGCATGTTGGTGCCTCGGATAATAAATATTTTGCCAAAGAGTGAGGAGATGCGGTCGAAAATTCCTTTATCACTTCCGGTAGTCTTATTGAGAATGGCGATGGAAACGTCTTTGTACACTGCCCGCAAGCTACCGATTGCATGCCCCGAAGTGACATTGACACTATACGTTGCAGACTGGAGGGTTCCGGATTTAATACGGCGATGTTCGCCGGCTTCAATGAATGCATTTAGTTCGGTAAGATCCATCGTGCTCAGCGAACCGGAGTATCGTAAAGAAAAATCCCTTGATGTGAGAGGAATTGCCATAAACAGTTTCATTGTGCCGGAATTCAAAAACATTCCCTCCCCATGAATAACCGTGGTGTCAAGTCGAGCCGTATGATTAGCAATTCCACTTACTGAAACATTGACTTTGTTAAATGCAATCACTCCGGGTTGTGCTCTTACAGCATACCTCTCGCAATACTTTAACCGCCCATTTCTGATTGTCACACTATCTACCTTGACTGTTTCCTTCATCGAAGAGAGAGCTTCGTTCGGCATCTGCGGATTAGATGAGTTCCTGTCATAGGGCTTATCCATGTTCACCAGAATATCCGCAAATACATCACGCAGAGTAATGCTTCTGGCATTATAGATATTTCCTTGAAGCATTGCGAAACAATCCAAACCCATTATTTTTAATCGCGGAATATCAAAACGAAACCTGGTTTGCCTGAATCGACTCTTCGCGAAGAATTGTTCGTCGTCAATTAAAGAATAATACTTAATCGAATCGGCCGTCATTTCAGAATCAGGTACCGATATATGCAGCATTGCCAAACGAAGTCCAGTCTGAGACTCATGAAATTTAACTGCAATGTTTTGTGCATCGATTACCGAGCTTGTAAGAGTATGAGGAGTAAATTCTCTTTGCAGAAGAATTTTCATCCAACCGATTCCGCTAATGGAGAATGGAGCAACACTGCATGTAAGCGCAGAGTGGCTCGTCTTCAGTGTTATAGAATCGCACCCTAAACGATTCTTCCAGACATTGTAATGCATGGTACCAATCCGTATGGAGGATGCCGGGTAAGCATCTGTAACGGCTTTCGTAATACGGTCTTTTAAGAATGCGTTGACAAAAGGATCCGGAGAGAAGATGAATATCAATACACAGATGAGTATGACGGCACCAATAACAAAGCCTGCATACTTCACGACTTTCAGAAGCGAGAGTTTCCCCCGCTTGAATGATGCATTTTTAGCATGCGGTGTTTTCATCTTTGTTCTTTCTTCTTTTTCGACATTTGTGTGGCAATTTCATTGAACTTTTCTGATCCGAGCAACACGGCAATCCATCGTGTGTCTTCATTCGCCTCACAGGCGAGCTTGAGGGTCATGGTGAGAGGTACGCAGAGGAGTGCACCGACCACACCGAGCAGGCTTCCCCAAAAAATCAAAGACAGAAAAACCACCAGCGTAGACAAGCCAAGCCTGCGCCCCATGATCCTTGGTTCGACAACGTTACCGAGTATGATGCCGGTTACCAGATATCCGGCGGCAGCAAGTGCGGCAGAGCCTTCACCGAGTTGAATAAGGGCAAGGAGAACGGCGGGAACGGCCGCGACAATAGAACCCACACTTGGTACAAAGTGGAGGAGAAATGCCAGAAATCCCCACAGGACGGGGTAATCTACGCCGAGAATGTCCAGCCATATTGCTATCAGCGTGCCCGCGATCAGGTTAATCAACGTCTTGATGACTACGTAGCGTTTGATATCATTGACGAACGTCGTAAACTGCGGAAAAGCAGCCTGAGGCTTATCGAGAACAGAGCGAAGCTTGGCCGGAAAGCTTGAGGCCTCGAGCAGAATGAACATGACTGTGAACAGAATCAGGACGATGTTGGAAAGCACCGAACTCAGCGATGTGAACATGGCAGCGGTTAAGTTCATCACCGCCCCGGGGTTGAAATAGCCGAGCAGAACTTCGTCGGTGATTGCGATGCCCTTCCTTGCCAACTGCGCCTTGAGTGCAAAGAGCATGTCATGTATGCGAGCATGATAGGAAGGCAATGCACTGGAAAAATTGTTGAGCGACGCGCCGACGACAACACCGATACTCAGCAGAAGAGTTACCATCGCTGCCACCACAATCAACACAGCGGCAACAGAAGGAACGCCTTTCCGTTCCATCCAGAGTACCGGCACCGTCCCGATGACAGCGAGGAAAAAAGAGACAAGAAACAAGACCACAACCGACTGTGCCTGGTTGATACCCCAGATGATTACCACGATGGCCGCCGCGATGATGAGGAGGCGCGTTCCGCGATGAAAAGTACTCTGATCAGTCATAACAGCGTGCAGAGAGAAAGATTGATGGTTGCAATGATCAAATCATACTCACGAAGGCAACAAGTCCGGATAAAATCATCAAGACACCGGCAATCCTATTGACCCATCTGAGTCCGCCTGAGTCCAGTTTTTTTCTGAAGAGCGTAGCAACGTAACTAAGAGTCAAAAACCATAGACACGAACCTGTAAACACTCCGAGGACAAGAATGCTCGCTGAAATGATATTAAGTTTATGTCCCAGCCCAAAAGCAGCGAACACGGCAACAAAGGCAAAGATGGTCACTGGATTGGTAAGTGCAAGGAGACAGGCGGAGACGTACGAGCCCAACAATCCCTTGTTGTCAAAGGGGATTATGGAGTCCTTGCGTTTAGCACGATATGTCCTTATACCAAGATACAGGAGTATAGCTCCACCAACCAGACGCAGCCAGAAATGCTCGGTGGCGATCACCTCCGAGACAAACGTAAGGCCGAACGCAGCGATGCTGCCGTAGAGCGAATCTGCGGTTGCAGCCCCAAGGCCGATGATCAGGCCGCGTGAGTGCCCCTCAGCCAGTGTCTTGCGGATGCACAGTACCCCGATCGGTCCGATAGGCACCGCCATCCCAAATCCTATAATCAGTCCTTTCAGGAAAAAGATTAGCTCCATACTCTCACGTTCCGATCAGCTTGTCGTCGTTGACACAGTCAGGATTGGTGTTGCGAACTTTCTAACAAAGGGGCAGCGCCTGAGAGCGAAGTCGGGTCTTCCACGCCAGTACTCCCTTGAGAAAAGGGAGAGAAGTTTTCGACGGAAGGTGGGGTCGGCACCGCACTCAAAAGTGAAAATGACGCACCACCAACAAAAGAATAACTTTGTTCAGCCATAAGAAATCGATTATATTTTCTTCATTCTCAAATCAGAAATCATTGCAACGGCAGAAGCAAAATAGAAAATCACAAACCAGCCGATGTTTGCTTTGGCAAAGAAATATCCAAGGTAAGCAATGGTTGAAACCGAGACTGCGGCCAATACCGTCGGAACACCTGTGAACCCCTTTTGTTTATTTGTCGTGAAGTAGGCCAATCGCACTGCTGCCGCGCCAATATTCAAGAACCCGGCAATATACATTGCAAAACCATCTATCCCGACAAACCAACCGAACACAACCGATGCGGAAACTGCCATGAAATCCGAGAAGCTGTCCAGGTAAACCCCCAGGACCCCTGCACCAATGCTTCGTGCCAACTTTCCGTCGACGTAGTCAAGGATGAATTGTGCGAGGATCAGGGCGTACGCTAACGCAAAAACGCCTTTGAAGGAACAATACACCGAAGAAGCAACGCACAAAAGACCCAGAAGAGTGGGCAAATCCGGCCAGCGCAGTGTCCGGAGTTGTCTGAATATCATGGTCTTCCTGTGACCAATCCCCGTCTCCGCAGGTTGTTCAAGAACATTCATGCTCTTGTTGACCTGCGGCCTCGTTTCATTATCCAGCATTCCCATGCCGATCCTGTTTTTCTTGTCTGTTAGTTTCGTCCGGGTTTGTCGTCGTGACCCTTTGCTTTGCCCTTACCCTTATCTTGCTTCTGTTGTTTTACCCAGTTATTATGCTCGGGGTGGTTTTTGTTTACAAAATATTTCGAATCGCGGCTATCGCGGATTGCCTCCTGATCGTGCCGACCTTTGTATGAGGAATATTTTTCTCTATACATTTTGTCATTTCGATACGGTGTCGGGTCATTCACTACTACTTTGTAAGATTTATACAGGTCAAAATTACGATAACGGGCAGGCAACGATGATCCGTTGACCCAGCGTCCTTTTTCATTATACCAAAACCTGTGCTGGGGAACATTGTAGTAAACTCCAATGTCGGGCAGGTAATAATATTCAACATGATCGTAACCGGACGGACCCCAGATTGGTTGACGATCTACATTCAAGCTGAGATTAACGCTTACCTGTGCATAAACAGTGCTCGACAAGATCACTGCTACGATTAATAGAAGTAACTGGCGCATAATGTTTCTCCTTCGATAGTACATCTGATTGAAATGGCTCCGATCCCGATTATTGGGGATTCCGGCCATCTGTAACTTCTGATTTCGGTATGATGATTGCATGTTTTCCTCCTATAAAACCATTCAGCAAATTGGTACAGACTCAACAGCATGATTACTATAGTAGAAACACAACGAAACTCATTTCCGGAAGTAAACGTGCCTATTGTCCAAAGCCCGGCTGCCATTTCAGACATATTCCCGTTCCTTCAGGAGAAGAATATAACCCCAATGAAGTGTTCTCAATTTCGACGCGATGAAGTTCGGGGATTACTATGCCGCATAATGCCCCTACCCCGAAACCAACCATTAAATCGGATGGAAAGTGTGCGAGTGCTCTCAATCTTATATATGCCAGGATAAGAGGCGGTATTGCCGCTGCACCATACACAAGATATTTGTTCCAACCCAGTTGCGGATGGTAATCACAATACACCTTTGCGGTAAAAAAGGTGGCCGATGCGGCAGAGGCAACATGGCCGCTGTAAAGTGAATTCCGGTTGCCGCCTCTCATTCTCACGTCACTGGTACCAAGAGCATCGTAGTAAACAACAGGACGGAATCTATTTTGAAAAGTCGGTCCGAAAGGACTGTACAGGTATATATTATTTGTAATTAATATGGTCTCCGAATACATCAGCACCACGTCCAACCAGTCTTGCCTGATGTTGTGATCCAGCAGTGTGAGAATCGGAAGAACGACTATACCGCCAACCACTTTATCTGAAAGTTTATCGTAGTAACTCATATTCGAGGGGTCCAGATCCAAGGCCCAACGGTCAATTGCGGTAAAATCAGTTCTATCCAGTGTCTGTAGTTCTGCATTCGTCAGGTTCGGTTTGGCCGATATCCAGTTTACCCCCATTTTTTCGGTCGCGAGTCCCGCGATTAAGACACCACCTGTTACCCAGTAGTTAACATGGTAAGGATGAATTGTAGTATCGCTTCCCGGAGACTGCGAATACACTGGTTTCACCGGGCCGATAACAGCCAGCGAACAGACGATGAAATTTATAAGAATGAAGCGGTTTTTTGATTTCTTTGTCACGATTATACTTCCTATGAACTAGTTCAGAACGCAATTCTAATTGTGAGGGGATAGATGGAAGATACCTGGATTCGGCTTTCCTTTTGTTCATGAAGATTTACAACCCAGGTTGCAATAAAGTAACCGCATGCTGCGCCGGCAAAATCATCGGACGTCCAGTGTTGATCCTGATAAACCCGGGAGACAAATGTCAGTACGGCCGGCAGGTATGCTACTGTTTTTAACCAAACCGGCTTAGCGTTCCTTGAAAGAACAGTGGATATTGCAAATGCAGCAGTATTATGCCCGCCGGGAAATGATTGATGATCTACCTCAAAAAGTGATGAGAACGGGTGATATGAAGTGTGACCTTCTTCCGTATACGGTCGCGCCCTGCCAAATGCCACCTTTAATATATAATTAACTCCGCCGGCATAGAGCGAAGCCTGCCCGATCTCATAAGCAATTTTCCTTGTTCCCATGTCATTTGTAAACATTGAATGAACAGCAAAACCGCCAAAGAGCACCACAGGCGCATAGAGTTCCCCCCACATTCTACCGAATTCGATCGGAACACTCTTGTAGTATCTTTGATCCTTTAGAACATCATCGCGAATTGGTTGATCGGCTTGCATTACCAGAAATGTTCCGGCACCTGTCAGACCAAGTTTGAGCCAATCACTCCCTCCCCATGTAGTCGGTTGTTTAATGAAACTCCCTGTCTCATTCCAGAACTGATTGAAATCGTACTTGTTACGCTCTACGGAATCCTGTAAGGCGGGACTTTGTGCGTAGAGGCCTACAGCCCCGTGAGGGGAAGACTCGAAAATGACGATGAGAAGGAATGGGATAAGAAGCCTATGTCGCATTGAGATCCAATCTTTTTTCATTGTGATGAGCCCGTCGTGTCGTTATCCCAATCTTTTTTACCAGAACGCGTGATAATCTATTTGCGCATCAAGATGAATATCCCGGCGAGAACGGCTAATATTGCCATTATCGTTCCCAGACCATTGAAAAATAAAGCCGGGACAAGTGCTACCAAACCGGAGACAATGAGCCAGATCCCCAGCAGCAACATACCAACGTTCTTCGTGAAGTCCATGGACATAATCCTTTCCTTTTATTTTATCAAACGGATAATGAATTTAGTCAATAGCAACATTAATATTGAACAGAGGGGTGCCTGAAGGACTTTGAATTTGTCTATCCTTTTTCTCATGGGTATCTACAACCCAGTTAGCGATAAAGTAGCCGATTGCCGCGCCAAAAAAATCATCGGATGTCCAGTGTTGATCTTGATAAATTCGAGAGACAAATGTTAGGGCGGCTGGTAGATAAGCTATTCCTTTTAACCAAACCGGTTTGGCGTTCCTTGAAAGAACGGTGGATAAGACAAACGCAGCAGCATTGTGACCGCCGGGAAGCGACTGAAAATCATGTTTGAAAAAAAGGGCTCCGAATGGATGAAACGTCTTGGGGCCTTCGTTGAGATTCGGTCTTGACCTGCCAATTGCCATCTTTAGTAGAAAAACAACTCCGCCGGCGTATAGCGAAGCCTGCCCGACCTCATAAGCAATTTTCCTTGTTCCAATATCACCGGTGAGTAATGAATGTAAAGCAAAACCGCTAAAAACCACCACTGGCGAATATAGTTCCCCCCATATTCTACCGAATTCGATCGGAGCACTCTTGTAGTATCTCTGATCTTTTAGAACTGCATCGCGAACAGGTTGATCGGCAGTTTCCAAAATTACAAATGTTCCGGCACTCATCACCCCGAGTTTCAGCCAATCGCTTCCGTCCCATTTAGTCGGTTGCTTTATGAAGTCAACGGTCTCATTCCCGAACTGAGTGAAATCGTATTTGTTTTGTGCGAAGGAGAAAGATTCACAGATGATCAAAACGAAGAGTGACAAGAGAATTCTGTGGTGCGTTGTGTAATAGTACGCCCTCCGAAAGAGGAACATGTGCTCTGCGGTTTTATGCAATGAAGAGCATTGAGTCATCATCCGGCCTAATTAAGAGTTACACTGATGGTGAGTGGAAGAATCGAAGACACGTGCACTCGCGATTCATTTTGTTCATGAAGATCTACGACCCAATCGGAAACAAAGTAGCCGATTGCAGCCCCCATAAAACAACTCGATACCCAGTGTTCATCTTGATATACCCGAGAGATTGGAGTGATCGCAGCGGGCACGTACGCGAGTATTTTCAGCCATGTTGGGCCGGCATTTCTGGAAAGAACAGTTGAGAGTGCAAATGCAGCGGCTGCATGTCCTCCGGGAAACGAATGATAATCGTCACTAAACGAGAATGGACGATAGCTGGATTTACCTTGTTTCATATACGGTCTTGCTCTACCAAACGAAGTCTTTAGTACGTATTCAATTGCGCCTGCATAAAGACAGGATTGTCCGATTTCATAAGCGATTTTCCTTGTCGAATTGTCATTCGTTATCAAAGAATGTGCAGCAAAGCCGGCAAAGAGCAGCACGGGGGAATACAGCTCTCCCCATATTCTGCCCGCCTCAATCGGTACGCTTTTTACATAACTTCTGTCCTGGAAAGCCAAATCTCGAGCTGGTTGGTCAACAGTTTCGATAAGCAAAAATGACCCGGCGCCTATGACCCCGAGTTTCAGCCAATCACTCCCTTCCCATTTGGTCGGTTGTTTAATGAAACTCCCGGTCTCATTCCAGAACTGAGTGAAATCGTATTTGTTCCGTTCTACGGAATCCCGTAATGCGGGATTTTGTGCCAAGAGGGCTGGTTGAAAGAAAAGGAGGAGGAAAAGTGACAGAAAGAATTTATGTCGCATTGCGTAAGAGTGGGTCCCGGGGAAAAGGGAAATTTCCCTTGAGATCTTCTGCAATCGTAAATATGAAGTGATCATGCGATTCAGTTAAAAATTATTCTGACAGTGAGCGGGTAAACAGAGGACACTTCAATCCGGCTTTCTTTTTGTTCGTGTTGATTGACAACCCAGTCAGTTACAGAATAGCCGATTGCCGCACCGAGAAGATCATCAGAAGTCCAGTGATAATCCTGATACACACGGGAGACGAGAGTGAATACGGCGGGCACATACGCCAGGACTTTGAGGAAACCAGAAGGTGCATTTCTTGAAAGAACGGTGGAGAGTACCAGGGCAGCCGAGGAATGTCCCCCGGGAAGCGAATGATAATCCTCGCCAAAAATCGTAAACGGTTGATACGCGGCTCTGCCCAGATTTTGATTGGGCCGTGCTCTGCCAACGGATTTCGATATTATCTGGGTAATTACCGCCGAATAGATTACAGATTGCCCGATTTCAAAACCTAATTTTTTCGTGGAAGGATTGTCGGCCAACCATCCATGTAAGTAGAACGCAACGGTCAATGTCGGCGTCACGTACGACTCTCCCCAGATTCTGCCTCCCTCAATGGGAACGCTGTAGTAATATCTTTGATCTTTTTGGACTGCGGTGCGGATAGGCTGGTCGACTTGCATAGCTAAGAATGTCCCGGCGCCAATCACACACAATTTGAGCCAATCACTTCCCTCCCAACGAAGCGGCAGTGTGAAGAACTTCCCCGTTTCGTCTCCAAGCTGAGAGAAATTGTATTTGTTCTGATCTGCGGAATCCCGTAAAGCGGGATTTTGTGCGAAGAGGTCTGAAGCCCCGTAAGGGGAGAACTCGAAGATGAGGATGAGAAAGAGCGGTAGAAGAAACCTATGCCGCATGGAGACATCCTTTCTGCCATTTGCAAGCATGAAAAAGGTAGTTCATTCTCTTTGATGCTTGAAACTTTGGAAGAAGAGCATCACATAGACTTTCTCTTCGGTTCTTACGGAATGTACACTTGCAAAATCTGTCGGGTATCTATCACTGTAGTAAATTTGATGTTCAAATCCGATGCGTGCATCCTTGAAAAGGGTGAATGCAATTCTGGGTTTGATTAATGCTATGTAACTATTTGCTGCGACTCCGACATAGGTATGAAGCCACCAGTAATAAGCTGTGATTGTAATGTCTGTCCATCCGCCAATATCGAAAGTGTTTTCAAGCTTTGCTTCCGCTCCGCCGACGAAATCATAATCCCTAATTTGCATAGTATCGGGTCCAGACGGACGACTGAGCCCACCGAAAGGCACAAGACCAACATGAAGATTCGTGCTAAGACTTGAACTCCCACTCATTGGCAGCCTGGAGATTATACTGGGCCCAAAAGCCATTGTACTTAATTCGAAAGTCCAATTATCAAAATAATCCATGTGGTGAAACAATCCGACTAACATATCCAAATTGCCGGATTGAGCATTACTACCGAATAAAATTCCATACCCGGTTATATTGTCAACGATTTTCCTCCCCATTCCGAAGTCGAGATCTCCCCGAATTTTGAAATAATCAAAAGGTTTCCGTGATCTTATTTCAAACGGGTTTCCGTAATCGAGAAGAAGATTAAAATTAAGGGTATTACTTCCTGACTGGAGTGACGTTCCTTCATTAACCCTATGATACCCGGCGGATAACGTTATGTTAAGCGGCTCTTTCTGATATACGTCTTCCGGTGTTAACCTGGTAAGTTGCCCGTGCGAAAGCCTGCTAAGAAACCTTGTAGGTGAGAGAATGGCGACAGCCAGTTCCCGGAAAAATCTATCTGCCCCCGTTGTTTGATCATCCAGAAGATCTGAGCCCAACCGGTAAAGCATTTCTCCTCCGAATACGCCGTTCACAGTGGTACTGATCAAATCATTACGTTCAGGTACTCCTGTCTCGCCAAATATCTTCCACATATAACTGCCCACTAATGTGTATGGAACTGATGCCCAGAAATCAAATCCGTTCGTGCGGGCAGAGTTAAAAAAAATGGCACCACCGTAAGGATGCATGAAAAAATTCATGCCAAATCTGTCTTGATCCCATTCCCACCCGGATCCCCATGGCCAGCCCGCTTTTAAATTAGTCCCCCAGGAAACAAAGCCCACATGAGTGAAGCTATTCCCCAGAATATAGGTATCCATTAAATTTGTAACAACATTAGATCCAACAATTCCTAAAAGAGGTCTCCATAAAGGCTGTCTCTGGTTATATGCAGCGACGTCATTCTTTAAATCACCGTACTTATTGTATACAGTGTCTCCCGATGCATGATTCGCACCCAAGGAGGAAGTATCTCCGGAGTCCGTTTTGTAGAGCTGTTGTTGGTCCCCGCTGTTCAGACTTGATATTGATTGTTCATCAGGCTTTGCACTATACTGTGCTTGAAGTAATGCCGTGCACAATACCGAGAGAATCAAAATGGATAGTGTTTTCAATGTATTTCCCTTTATGTTGTCGGCGCGTTTACAAGAGAACGACCAGGCTTCGTTATTGCTGATCATCATTATCTTTGAATAGATCCTTCATTGTTGTTCCAAGCGAATCCATATCATTACTGAAGTTCGTCTTGAACTCTGCCCATCTACTTTGTCCCTCATCTTTATAATCTTCTAACTTTTGCTTGAGGTCGCGATTTTTTTGTTCTAACTCCGTCACTGCTTTGTTGTACTTCCTTTTGAGCTTCGTACCGGCTTTTTCCATCTTCTCCTTGAATGCATCAATCCTCTTTTCATTGGCATCGATTTTTTGTTCAGACTCGGTTTTGAATGTCCGCCATTCTGCACGATAGTCGGTTTGAGCTTCTTTCAAATCTCGTTTGGCCTGGCCTACAGTGTCTTTGGAGGCTTCAACTTTTTGTTCTGAGGATTTCTGACAACCCGTTAAGAGCGTGCCTGCCATAAACCCCACGACAGCAAAGGTCAGAATATTACTTTTCATGGTTTTCCTTGTTCATTGGTTAACTGGTTAACTGGTTAATGAATTTGGATGAATTCGACGTTCTTTACGATCTTTGGACCCGGGCAACAGTCACGCGGGCTTTCGTCCTTTAATGACGTTGACCAAGAGAACTACGATGGCGATTACCAGAAGAACGTGAATAAAACCGCCCATGGTGTAGGAAGTGAGTAGCCCCAAGAGCCACAATATGACTAGAATGACAACGATAGTATACAGCATAGCAGGCATCCTTTCTTTTTTGGTTTAGTTTTCAACGCAGTGGCGATTCATGAGCAACTTCACTGTCGTTGTGGTGGAGGGCATGCTAGCTTGCCGCGCCTCCAGAGCAAACGTCACAGCAATGACGACAACAAACAACACCACGAGCATCGTGTTTCTCACCGTCGAGTGCATCTCTCACAGATCTCCTCTTGGTGGCCTGCTTTTCACTCGTTCCGCATCGTTCTCCATCATGGCTAATTGCGTATAGTAGTCGGGGAATTCATTGAGATGTGCCAATGCGATTTTGCCTGTCACGATCGGCTCATCGTGGGTAACATCCGTCTCCGGATCCTTTCGGCCATGTTCAAGCTCGACGTTCAAACCCATTGCGAATTGCTCAACGTCGAATTGGTCCCAGGGTATGCCGAGGGCATCTCCGATCTGCTTTGCTTCAGTGGAGCTAAACTGTTTCTTCTCGCTCACTGTTGTTGTGTTTTGAACATATTCTGTGATTTCTTTTGTAGCGACCATTGGACAGCCCTTTCTTGTTGACTATTCGTATCAGGTGGTCAGTGATTTCTTCCTGCCGAACGTGAGAAAAGCACCACCGATGACCATTACTCCGATTCCGATATACGGTTGCCAGTTTACAGAATGGTGATTATCCTTTGTTATCTGGAGTTCCCCCAGGTCTACAACCTTGTCTTTCGTGATATAGGTGAAACCCGTATAGAGGGTCATGAATAGACCTACGACGAGGATGATGATGCCGGCTGTTTTCACGATTGTGATCCTTCCTTGATGGCACACACTACCGACGCATGGTCCAGGAAAGCGATGCGCTGCTGAAACCACCTCGGGAAGTCATTGTGCATTTCTAGTATCGCCTTGTGGAGTTCGGTATGGTCGCTACCGTCGCAAGTCCTGGAACAGGTTGCGTACTCGATGAGGGCGTTGATTTCGTTTGCCAATAGACCATGCAACACTGTCAACTGCGTGCCGTTGCTTTTCATATTTACCGCTCAGAAGCAATGAAACGCTGCCGTGTCAATTCAGACATTACAAGCTTGACGATTTCGGGCCGGACTGCCTGCATTGAATTCGGCTCGGGAGTCTTGCTCGTGGCACTCCAAATCATCTGCCCTTCGTTCTTGGTCGTCCATAGGTCAATAGCGCGAATGTCGACTTTTTGAGAATCGATGTATCCGGCGTGCTCTATGTCTCGATAATATGTTACAAATCTATCCCTGCGGCTATCATATCTCATGGTCTGTTCTTCCGCCACATAACCCTGCAGGTATTGAGTTTTCGTTTCCGAAGAAAGTCTGCGGATGATCAGGACTCCGTCGAAGCCATTTGATCGCACGGTCTCAATGACCTGGTTTGTATCCGGTACCGCATCCGGAAACGAGCGATACGAAGGCGTCGCTGCAACGTCATGTTTTGCAAGCTCGACGCTGAAGGCATCTTCCCAGATACGGCGCGGCACCGCATTCTTGCCGACGGAGATAACAAGGATCTTATTCAGAGAAGGACCCTGAAATGTGGAATCGCTCCATATGTTGACAAGCTCGGATGATGAGCAACCAGCCATCAGGGCGAAGGAGCAACAGAGCACTGTTCTAATGACGAACGTCCTATATTTTTTCATAGTGTTGCCTCTTTTGCTAATTCGTGAGAATGACTTTAAGGCTTTCATCTTTAAGGATTTCTCTTCATTTGCCTGTCTGGATCTGCGACCTCTACGGCACCAGGCTTAGAGGCCACGGCGCCGGTATGGCGAGAAGCATGAGAACTGCTCCGACCAATGCCATGTTTTTCATGAAATTGATCTTGTCACCCATTCTCAACTGGGGATCTTCGAGCTTCCAGAAATTATGCATCATGAAAGATACTGGAACCAGGAAGGCAACGAGCAGGACAATACCGACAAAGGGGTAGATGCCGAACACGATGCTGAGTCCGCCAAGCAAGAGCATAAGCCCGGCCATGCCCTGTGCAATTGCGGGGAATGGCACGCCCTTCATTTTGGCATATTGAGTCATCATCCCAAATCCAATGAAATGGTTAACTCCGCTGTAGACGAAAAATCCACCGAAAATAATCCTACCGATGAGAAGTAAAGTGTCCATTTGATTGATCCTCTGTAAGTTAAGTGATGTTCGAACGCCAGATTATGGCATCTTCAACAACCGTGAATGCCCTGACTTGGGTTATCATTACAGGCAAACTAATTGTTGATCATAGAAATGCTCTTGGCAATCTCCTTCATGAGTATGCCGTCGGTGTAGGCATAGTTGGCAACCTCCAAGCGAGTGTGAAGAGCAAGTTTCTCCATGATGTTATGGACATGACTTTTGATAGTGTAGGTCGCTATGTGAAGCCGATGGGCCATCTCCTTATTGCTTAAACCATCGCCGATCAGTCCAATAACTTCCCGTTCCCGTTTGGTCATCCGAATCGCCTTGTTGACATTCGTTCTTCCCCCGTTGATCGCATGTTCAATGATCTGTGAAAAGAGCGATCCACTCAAGATAGGCGGGAGAATCTTTTTCCCTTCTACAACGGAACGTATCGTGGCGAGAAAATCGTCAACTGTCGCATCCTTCAGGATAAACCCCGAAGCTCCGGCTTTAACGAACTGGAAGACATCTCCCTGCGCAGGAACAAGATCCATCACAATCACTTTGGCTTGAGGAAACTCTTTCTTCACGATTTCCACTACATGTAAACTATTTTGACTTCGCAGGCCCAGATCCAAGAGGATAATATTGGGTTTCAATTTATGGATCTTGAGGATACTGTTCTCACCGTTTCCGGTAGCGGCAACGATTTTGATATCCCGGTTGCCTTTCAGCATCCCCGCGATACCGTCCCGCAGAAGGCGGTTATCCTCAATAAGCAGCAATCGGATTTTGTTCATCGCAATACTCCTTCGCTATGCCATATATCATGGCATGATTAATCAACAACGACTGAGAAACGTGAAAGAGTCTCAATTTTAAATACCCGCACGACTCTTCCTCTCATACCCAAACAGTTGTTCAGCCTGCCTGTTTGAGAGTAAACCTTGCTGGCAGCGGTTAAGCCCGAGGCAGCGATTCTCATTCTTGCCACCTACCCCGTTGCTGCCTCGGGCCAACCAAAGATCCGACTGCTGCCTTTTCCCACAATCACAAGAAGTCTACTCCAACACACGGAATTCCATGCGTCTGTTGTTTGCCCGACCCTCGGCCGTAGTGTTATCGTCGATGGGCTCATCAAAACCTTTGCCGGCAACCGACAGGCGCTTCGCAGATATTCCCTTCCCTACCAACCATGACTTGACTGTCTCCGCCCGGCGGAAGGAGAGTTTCTTGTTGTACGCTGCAGTGCCAACATTGTCCGTGTGACCAACAATCAGAACGCTGAGATCCGGACTGGCACGGAGTGCCCTGAGAGCCCTATGGAGGATAATCTCGGAACCCGCTGTCAGAGTCGCCTTGTTGGTCTCAAAGTTGACACCCTTGAGAACAACGGTTTTACCTTTTTCAAGAATGATGATGGTATCGCGCCCATTCTGTTGCGCCAACCGACGCGCTTCCGCATCGGCCAAGTCCTTTACCCGCCTCGCCTCTGCATCCTTTAGACGCTGCGCCTCTGCGTTGGCATCGGCCTGCTGCTTCACCCGCTGCGCTTCCGCGTCGGCATCGGCCTGCTGCTTCACCCGCTGCGCTTCCGCATTGGCCAAATCCTTTACCCGCTTCGCCTCTGCGTCGGCATCGGCTTGCTGCTTCACCCGCCGTGCTTCCGCATTGGCCAAATCCTCTACACGCCTCGCCTCCGCTTCCTTTAGACGCTGTGCATCTGCGTCGGCATTGCTGGTGCCGAGGTACACATTTACACCCACTTTTGCAACTGCATATCCGTCGATTTTCCCAATCTTGAGCGCATCGGGATAATCGTCGGTTACCCGGTAGCCTCCGTCAGCAATAATCGAGACGTCCTTCGATGGAAAGACTTCAACGCCAATACCGAATGGCATGTCAATCGATGATTTATACACGCTGTTAGGGATATAGACACCATCGCCATTCAATCTCTTGTAAATCATAGTACCGATACCTGCGTAGATATAAGGATTGACTTGTTCACCCGGGCAAAAATGAACCCATACATCAGCTGACGCGGGAATCGCGTGCAACTTCAAATACTCCTGAAAAGGTGAACTTTGGGGTACCTCCTTTGACTTCAGTTCTTCATATCCTACAAGAATACCCGCCGAGAACACTGGACTGATGCCATACCGAAGCATGACTTCTCCACCCGACCCGACCAGCGCCGTGTTGTAATCGTTAATCCACACATTGCCGCCACCGTGAAATCCGAGAACCCACCGCCCCTCCAAATTCTGCGCGACTCCCGAATACAGGGGTGCGAGAATGATGGACAGCAGCACAAAAATCAATATCAAAACCGAACGCGTTGCCATATGCTTCTCCTTGCTTGTTATTTTTTTGTTAGTTGCAGATATCTTCTGCGTAACACATTTTGGAACGTAGCCGCCGCGATTCAGCTTTATGACGACGGGAACGTCGTTGGAACCCTGGTGCTTAAACCATACACGCTACATCTGTCCGAACCGTGATAATTCTGTATGTAAGATACAACTAAGTCGGAGGTCAAATCAATAGGGCAAAGGGATGAAAGATGGGCTAATTCTCTTGAGGGGGGAAGCATTTCCGTTAACAAAGAGCGGTCATCTACGAAGAATAATGAACTTCATGACTCCGCTGCAAAGTGTGAACCACGCAAACTCCCAAAAGGTCTCATCGCTCTTCCGTTTGTATTTCACTTCACCGATTTTCATGGAACCCGATTTATCCGGATTATCCGTCGTCCGAAGCTTAATATTGCCGGCGAAGACTGAAACAAATGTATTGCCAGCTCAACTCCTGTCATTCCTTTTAAAATTCCTATCTCGATCTCAATTCTTTTTGTCACCGTGTTTGTCTTGCCGGTTACTTTTGACGCTGTGTTTGTTGCCGTGGCCTTTTCCTCTGCCATTACCATTATCATGCTTTTGTTGCTTTACCCAGTTATTATGCTCGGGATGGTTTTTGTTCACAAAGTATTTTGAATCACGGCTATCGCGGATCGGCTGCTGATCGTGACGACCTCTATATGAGGAATACTGATCTCTATACATTTTATGATTTCGCCACGGTTCCCGCTCATTCACTACTACTTTATAAGAATTATATAAATCATAATCATGATAACGGGAAGGTAATCGTGATCTGCCAATCCAACGTCCCCCTTCATTATAGAAAAACCTGTGTTGAGGAACATTGTAGTAAGCTTCAATATCAGGTAGGTAATAATTTTCAACATGATCGTAGCCGGTCGGGCCCCAAACTGGTTGGCTACCTACATTGAAATTAAGCTTGACACCTACTTGTGCGTGTGAAGTGCTCAACACGAGCAATGCTGTGACCAATAGAAATAAGTAACGCATGATGTTTCTCCTTCAATAGTGCATGTGATTGAAACGAACCGATCTTGGTTTTCATTTTTTCGGGGATTGAAGCAATTCCGTTTGCTGTTGAGAGGGCTTTGGACCATCCTGTTTTTGTTTATCAGGTTTTGGGGGCTGAGAGTCCGGAACCTTACCCTTCTTGTTGGGGGAAGGAGTAGTTTGGGGTGACTGTCTCTTCGTATTGGATGAACGAACATTTCTCGGCTTCGATTGTTGATTTGCATTCTCCTTCTTAACCGGTGGATTGACGACCCGGGGCTGCTGATTTTTTGCCTTCTTGACGGATGACTTGACAGTCTGCGGTTGTGCTGGTTTTGCAATGCTCTTGTTCTTATCGGGCGGATTGATGACCCGGGGCTGCTGATTTTTTGCCTTCTTGACGGATGACTTGACAGTCTGCGGTTGTGCTGGTTTTGCAATGCTCTTGTTCTTGGCGGGTGGATTGACGACCCGGGGTTGCACTCCTACCGCCGTATTACCAGGTGGGTTAGCATTCTGCGGCTGATTTCCCGGCGTTTTTCCAGAGATGGGCTTCACATCTTTCAAGCTCACCAGTTTGGACGGCACAGGTTTGTGGTTCTTACTATTGCTCGCTTGCACCTGTGGCCTGTATATCTGAAGCTGATCATTGCTCAGAGTTTGACCTGGTTTATCGTTGTCCCGGATGGCAACCGGTTTGAGCGCCGTGCCGGAAACCTTCTGCACGTCATCTCGAGCGGGACCTGCAACATACTTCGTGTGCCGGCTATTATCAGTGTAAGTATTATTAATCACCGTGGAACGATTGATGATTGTAACGTTGGTTGACCGATCGACATAATGGCGGTCAATATCGGGCCGGCTAATATCCCTGTCGCTGACAAATGTCCAGCGATCGTTCGGTACACGGTATCCCCCGCCAAAAGACGCTTCAACGCTTATACCCGGTCCCATGGGCGCCCAGCCATAATAACCTTCAGAACTTCTCCATGTCACCCAGGCAGGTCCCCATTCATTCTGAGGAATCCAAAGCCAACCGTAGGAATCATCATACGCCCAACGGCCGTAATGAAATGGCGCCCATCCCCAGGGATAATCGGAAACCCACGTCCAGCCGTCGTCGCTGAAGATCCAGTGACCGTTGGTGCCATAGGGACTAAAATCCCGATCTACATTGGGTATCCAAACATATCCGTAATTCTGATAATCCACCCACGAGCCATAGGGACTCAATTGATCGTAAAAAAGCTGGAAGCTGACGTCAGTCCCCTGTGCAGATACTTTTTGCGGTGTTATCAATGCACCTGCATTCAGGACTGCGGCGAGCGCTAAGATTTTGATGAATAATTTCATGATGTTTTCCATTCAGTTCATTATTATGACGGTTAAGCAGCTCTTTTATTTCCTTCCATTTTCTCAGAAGACTTCTTTGCGATTTTTCTCCCTCGTGCTGTCGGCATCTGTTCAAAAGGATCTCACGTGATCTTTGACGCACGCGATAGGCCGACCAGGCCTGCAATCGCCGCGGCGATACCGCTGACCAATAGCCATATCGATTTATTAGTGGCTGAGCCGGTAAAAAACCGGGAAATGTCAGAGCTCGTTGAGTCGTAAGCAATAGAGCCAAAGATTATCAGAAGGATACCTCCGGCAAGAAGGGCGAGTGAGAGCGCTTTGTTCATAGAAAAATCCTCTGCTTGATTGTTGAATCCTTCGAAAAGGGGTGACTCGGCTCCGTATATCGAAGTCTCCACTGATCCACCACCACCTAAAATAAGATACAACTAAATCGACCGCTAAATCAATCGTCCAAAGGGATGAAAGGTGGGCTACACCTTCGGTATGAAATAAATCGTGGTTGTATGATGACAAGATCATTAAAAGAAGAACCGTCCTCCGAGCTCTGCATCAATCGGAAGGCAAGTTGACGAGTTGTAAGAAAAACATTTATTGGTGTTTCACGCGGCATCCATGTAATGCCGATTACACCGCGGACAGCGGCCGAACTGTTATGAGCGGCAGATCATTAATAGTCTGCCGCTTTCTTCTTCTCCATAGGACTGTATCCTTTCAGAGCCTACAAGCATCAATTAGTTGCCAGGAGCTGACAACTTAACTACATCCACTTTGGCACATGTACTGGAGAGCGGGTCAATGTTGTTGTTGTTTTACCCAGTTATCATGCTCGGGATGATCTTTGTTGACAAAGTATTTGGGGTCATGGCTATCGCGGATCACCGGCTGATCCTTCACACCTTTGAACGTACTATATTTGGCCCGGTGGCTATCATTGTTTTGATATGGCTTGTCTTCGTTGACTACGACTTTATAGGAATGGTACGGATCGTAACTACCGTAACTGGATGGCAACGATGCACCATGTTTCCAATCTGATCCATCCCTATAGATATACTGATGTTCGGAGACAGAGTAGTAGGAGTCTATATCAGGAATGTAATAGTAGTCAGCGCGATCATACCCTGTCGGTCCCCAAATAGGCTGATCGCCGATATTAACACCAACACTACCATTCATGGTCCCCGGGCCCGCGCAGTTTATGGAGGAGAATGCTATGGCCGTGAATACCATGGCACAAAGCAAGAAGAAGCTGAACTCAGATTTTTTCATAATCGGTCGTCCTTTTATTGTGACTGATGAACTCTTCTCGTTCCACGAAACTTTCAACCTTTAGTGAGATTGGAAGAGACGGCTGGAACGACGGGATAATGTTGGATAATTCTCCAGTGGGCATTATTCCTGACTAAAGTTACCAAAGAAATGTGCAAAGCGTAATAGTGCAAAGGGATGAAAGATGGGCTACACCTTTGGTGTGAGATGAATCGTCGTTGTATGATGACAAGGTCATCAAAAGAAATACCGTGCTCCGAGGCCTGCGTCAATCGCAGCGCCTGTTGACGATGTAAGCTGGACTGACGGAGCCAGTTCAAGAAAGATATCTATTGGCGTTTCATGCGGCATCCATGCAATGCCGATCACACCGCGGACAGCGGCCGAACTATTATAGCCGGCACGCGTGTTGATGCGTCCGCCGATGCCACAGTATAATGGGAATCGTTCGGACGAGCTGATGGCATCAAATGAATGCCAGAGATAGTCCATGTGGAAGTGAACGCGGCTTCCTCCATCATCGTAGCCACTGTAATTGCCGATTCGATCTCCTCTTACCGACCAGCCGAGAGCAAAATCGAATGCTGTCGTGGGCGATGTCCATAATTTTGCACTGACTCCCGTCGGTTCACCAACAATGACGCCAAGTCCGAGGTTGCGCTCCTGTGCAAGGGACACCTGAACTGCGAGGAACAAACAAAGTGCGAAAACTGTGGGATGAAGACGCTTCATGTTACTTGCATCCTTTCATATGGTGAGCAGCACTGTCATGAGACCGCTTCTCCGCTCTCCTCCGTCATACAGCGAACGTTCGTCGTCAGGCTGACTTCCGGTATTCTTCTCACATGCAGTCAATTCCTCCCTTTAGTCTCCGTGCAGAGAATCTCTTGGGTCCTCCCGAACTGACCCAAGCCCTCTCACCCAATTGTCCGATACCGATTCAGATTTATCCGTTGGGAATTCTCTCGACCGATCTATTCGCTGAAGAACGGGTAACGTTACCGATTCATCCGATCCTTTTTTGGTTTCTTGAAGACTCGAGTTTCCTCTGAGATGTTTTCCAAGAAAATTATTATTCTGCATGTCAATCAATCCCTTAACGGTACTACAAAGTTCTTTCTTACGCACGGGACAATGAAAAAAAATTTACGCGTTGAAACGGATACATGCTTTATCAATAAGAACTACTTCATGAGGATCAACCTCTTCGTCGAGACGAGGGACCCGGCTTCCAAACGGTAGAAGTACACGCCGCTCGAGAGACTACTGAGTGTTCCCTTGTTGGTATTGAACGGCACGGTGTAGCTGCCGGCTTCCTGACGGCCGTTCACGAGTGTGGCAACCTCAAGACCAAGCAAATTGTAGACCTTAAGGGAAACCTGAGCAGCCTTCTCAATGCTATATTCAATCTTCGTGGACGGGTTGAACGGATTCGGATAGTTCTGCGAGAGTGAGAACCCCGTAGGCGCTATTCCAAGAATCTTGACCGGGGTGCTGCCGTTCTGGAAGACCCGTGATGCGTAGATGTCATAATTACCGCTGCGTTTGTCCTGCCATGCAATAATGGCACCGCCGCTTCCGTCACTGACGGCCGTGGGGTTCGTTTGGGTACTGTCCGCTGTGCAGATTGGAACCCCGTTGGGGGTCCACGGAAGTGCAAAGTTTCCGGTGATGCGTGATGCATAGACATCGTACGCATTTCCGTTTATAGCGCTGTCGCGCTTGTCCTCCCACGTGATAATGGCGCCGTGGTTACCATCACTGATAATCTTCGGGTTAGATTGGTTATTTGCCGATACGCAGATTGCCACGCCGTTGACATTCCACCCCGTTGCCACCACGCCGGTTGAATCTACGCGCTGTGCATAGATGTCAGACGTTATGCCGGTGCGGAAGTCTTCCCACGTCATAATGCCGCCGCCGACTCCGTCGCTGACAATCTTCGGGTTGATCTGGTCATATGCCACATTGTTATTCATGACAACACCATTCACAGGCCAACGTATTGCAACGGCAGGACTCATCCGCTGCACCCAGATATCGATATCGGTTGTGCTGCGGAAATCCTGCCAGACAATAATGGCTCCGCCCGACCCATCGCTGCACATGTCAGGGTTCGTTTGGTCGGTTCCTGATGTGCAGACTGCTACACCGTCTGCAGTCCCCACCAGTCCACCGATGACAGTCACACGCTGCGCGTAGATGTCATAATTGCCTGCGCGCCGGTCATACCATGTAAGAAAAGCGCCGCCGCTTCCGTCGCTGATGATCCTCGGACCATGTTGTGCGGCTGCCTGTGTGCATACGCCAATGCCGTTTGCAGTCCACTGCGGTACGCCTAACGCATTGACCTTCTGCGTGTAGACATCAGCAAGACCAGGGCCTGCGTTGCTGCGATAGTCCTCCCACGCAATCAAGGCTCCACCGCTTCCGTCGCTGACCATCGCAATGTTGACCTGGTCGAATGCCGCTTTGCAGACGGAGTCGCCGGTTGAAGGACTCCACTGGAGCACGCCGCTGGCGTTGACGCGTTGTGCGTAGATATCATAACTGCCGCTCCGTTTATCCTGCCAGGCGATAATGGCGCCGCCGCTTCCGTCGCTGATGATCGCGGGGCTGACCTGGTCACTGTCCATTGAACAGATTGCCACACCGTTTGCCGCCCACTGCACTGCGCCGTTTGTGCTGACGCGTTGCGCGTAGATGTCATAATTACCGCTGCGTTTGTCCTGCCAGGCAATAATGGCACCGCCGCTTCCGTCGCTGACGCTTGCAGAGTTGACCTGGTCGTTTGCTGCATTGCTGATCAGGTTATTGACTCTTGGGTTGCCCGACCACTGAGAAATAGCGATGGAAGGGACCAGGAAAGCAGTGATAAGCAGCATGCCGAGGAATCCCTGAAGTACGAGGGGCAAGCGCGACCATCGGTCTACAATCCCTGTTGCATGTGTTGTACAAATTTTCATAAGAATCTCCATGAGGTTAGTGAATAATAAAATGTTAGTTAAGAAAAAAGCTGTCGATAGTTGAATTCATCTGCTGACGACCTCAGTCGGGAACGATATCGATGATGACCGTTCTATTGTAGAATCGTTCTTCCGGCAAGTTGTTGTCAAACGGCGCATGTTGGAGGTCTGCGCCGAACCACAACGTTTCAAACGTGACCCCATGCTTGCCGCTATTCGTTAATGCCCGTTCAATGATGCTCTGGGCATCCTCGGCCCGCTCGCGGGCTAATTTGTAGTTGTATTCTTCCGTCCCTATGATATCGGTATGACCGTGGATAACAACGATGCCGTTATCCGGAATGAGCGGCGTGACAATGTCGGTGAGGAATTTTTCGTAGCTATCTACTGTCTTCGATTTGTCGAAATCAAATAGAATGCTGAAGCGTACTGCCTCTTTCATCGGTTCGTCTCTGCGGACCAGGTGGACAGAACTTTCTTTCCTTATAGATTCCCCACCTTTCGTTTGCCCAACCATCACGACCGTGTAGTCGCCCTGAGGACGATCACCGAGGATGAAATTCCCCGAAATGGTCTCCTGGTCCCGTGTGAATGGTCCGTAGCCTTGAACCTTTCCTTGTTCGTCCGTGATTTCCAACGACCAGGTTGCAAGCACTTCCTTTGCCCAGACCACATTGAAAATAACATAGCTGTCAAGAGGGTCTTCGACCACTGCAACGATTTGCACCGGCTTCAGCATATAGTGGGAACCACCCCCAACCTGTAGTATCATCTCCGGCGATTCACTCTCGATATCAACCCGACTATCTCCGGCCCGGAGAAGATCAAGTTCTTTTGTAGCGCCGGGCTCTTCTGACGGAATTCGCGGTTTATCTCGTCCTTCAGTCGTTATTCTCGAGCCATCGATATCAAATATGTCTACAAGATACCGCTTGATCGCTTCCGCCCTCGCTTTGCCGTGCTCTGGTCCTTTCTCTGACGCTCCACTCAAGAAAATGGCCGTCCCGGGACTTCTCTTCATACGATCACCGAGGATATTCAGGATGTTATAATACACGGTCATCTGTCGGGCCGAGCGACCGGTCATGCTTATGGGCTGAACATCCTGCAATTGTTCCTCTTTGAAGCTTGCCGCCTGATCTTTCGTCAGCGCCACATATCGATTCGGTATTTCAGCCGATCCCTCATCGAAAAACACGTAATTGCGAAGCGGGAATGTTTCCCGTACCCGGCGCTTAGCGGGTACGGTCTTTGGCGCCCGAACCGAAAATTGGACCTCACGCTCGACGGCGGGAATCGCGTCAGTTGTGACACTAAAGAAACCTTCGTTGCCTCCGCCGCTCATGATCCTCGGACCATGTTGCGCGGCTGCCTGTATGCATACGCCGATGCCGTTTGCGGTCCACTGCAGTACGCCTGTAGCATTGACCTTCTGCGCGCAGACATCAGCGAGACCGGGACCTGCGTTGCTGCGATAGTCCTCCCATGCAAGCAGGGCTCCACCGCTTCCGTCGCTGACCATGGCAATGTTGATCTGGTCGAATCCCGCCTTGCATACGGAGTTGCCCGTTAAAGGACTCCACTGGAGCACGCCGTTTGCGTCAACGCGTTGTGCATAGACATCATAACCGCCGCTCCGCTTATCCTGCCAGGCGATAATAGCGCCGCCGTTTCGGTCGCTGATGATCGCGGGGCTGATCTGGTCACCGTCCGCTGAACAGATTGCTGCACCGTTCGTCGCCCACTGGACAGTGCCGCTTCCGTCAACGCGTTGTGCATAGATATCATGACTCCCGCTCCGTTTATCCTGCCAGGCGATAATGGCACCGCCGCTTCCGTCGCTGATGATCCTCGGACCATGTCGTGCGGCTGCCTGTGCGGATACGCCGATGCCGTTTGCAGTCCACTGCGGCACGCCTGTCGCATTTACCTTCTGCGCATAGACATCAGCGAGACCAGTGCCTGCGTCGCTGCGAAGGCCCTCCCACGTAAGCAAGGCACCGCCGCTTGCGTCGCTGACCATGGCAATGTTGACCTGGTCGAATACGGCTTTACACACGGAGTTGCCCGTTGAAGGACTCCACTGGAGCTCGCCGTTTGCGTTAACGCGTTGTACGTAAATATCATAACTGCCGCTCCCTTTATGCTGCCAGGCGATAATGGCACCGCCGTTTCCGTCACTGATGATAGCGGGTCTGACCTGGTCATTGTCAACCGAGCAGATTGCCACACCGTTTGCGGCCCACTGAACCACGCCGCTCGCGTTAACGCGTTGTGCGTAGATATCATAACCGCCGCTCCGTTTATCCTGCCAGGCGATAATGGCGCCGCCGTCTCCGTCGCTGATGATCGCGGGTCTGATCTGGTCATTGTCCGCTGAACAGATTTCCACACTGTTTGCCGCCCACTGCACTCTGCCGCTTGCACCAATCCGTTGTGCGTAGATATCATAGTTGCCGCTCCGCCTATCCTGCCAGGTGATTATGGCCCCGCCGCTTCCGTCGCTGGTGATCCTCGGACCATGTTGTGCGGCCGTCTGTGCCGATACTCCAATGCCGTTTACAGTCCACTGCGGCACGCCTGTCGCATTGACCTTCTGTGCATAGATATCGGCAAGACCAGGGCCTGCGTTGCTGCGGTAGTCCTCCCATGCAATCAAGGCTCCACCGCTTCCGTCGCTGACCATCGCAATGTTGACTTGGTCGTTTGCTGTGGTGCTGACCGGGTTATAGACTTTGAAGTTGCCCGACTGCTGGGAAATAGCGATAGAAGGGACCAACAAAACAATGGTAAGCAGCGCGCCAGGGAATCCCTGACGTACGGGGAACAGGCGCGTCCATCGGCTTAAGAGAGTTGATGGATTTCTTGCATGGATTTTCATGGAAATCTCCTTGAAGTCAGCGCATTTGGTTACTCATCGGTCGACCGCTGATTCAATGTTGTGATGGAAAAGGAAGAATCATCCTGTCATCTTCGGCTACTCACTTCATGAGGATCAACCTCTTCATCGAGACGAAGGACCCTGCTTCGAGACGGTAGAAATACACACCGCTCGAGAGACCGGATGTTGTTTTATTGGTGCCGAACTGCACGGTGTAGCTGCCGGCTTCCTGGCGGCCGTTTACGAGCGTAGCAACCTCAAGACCGAGCAAATTGTAGACCTTGAGGGAAACCTGAGCAGCCTTCTCAAGACTATATTCAATCTTCGTGGATGGGTTGAACGGATTCGGATAGTTCTGCGAGAGCGCGAATTTTTCAGGTGCTAATCCATCCTTGACAGAGGTCACCACCGGTCTAACGACGGTGCTAGCTTCTAATGTAACTGCAGTCTGTGCCAGCGCTCTGCCGTTCAGCGTTGCGCCGGTGTTCATTGCAATCTGTGTTTGACACAATATGATCCCCTTCATTTGAGCCGTCGTTCCAAGGTTAACTTGACCGGCGACCTGCCAGAAGATGTTGGAAGCCTGCGCGCCGCCGCTTAGAGTAACAATGGCACCGTTGGCCACGGTTAGATTCCCTGCTATTTGGAAGATCCAGACATCGCTTGCGGCGCCCGAGATAGTGACACCGCCCGCAGATACCATGACCCCGGTACTCCACTTGTAAAGACCATGGGTGAGAGCCTTCCCGGTAACATCGCCGGTGTATAGTTCAGTGTAATCAGGTGATACTCGCCCGGCTGCGTTGGTGTACGCAGTTTGCATGTCGCCTATGGCCGTCGTCATTTTCGTCGGAGTCGGGGCAGTATAGTCGGCGGCGTATACCTTTCCCGTGATTAACGATGATGTCGAAAATGTACCTGAGGGATCCATTATTAATCCAAATCCGGTTATAGATACCGCAGCGGTTGGACTAACTCCAATATCACCGGTTATTGCAGTGACACCCGTGGTTGAGATTCCTGTTTTTGCTAGAATCACGAAATCGCCAGCAGTGCCAAGATTCACCGGTGCGGGCGTCGATTGAGACACGGCAGCGGCAGGCACCATAAAAGCAAGCGTCAGCATCGCTCCGACGAAGCGCGTCCATCGGTCTACAATCCCTGTTGCATGTGTTGTACAAATTTTCATAAGAATCTCCATGAAGTTAATGAACAATGAAATGTTAATTAAGAAAAAAGCTGTCGATAGTTGAATTCATATGCTGACCACTTCAGTCGGGGACGATATCTATGATGACTGTTCTATTATAGAATCGTTCCTCCGGCAAGTTGTTGTCAAACGGCGCATGTTGGAGATCTGCGCCGAACCACAACGTTTCAAACGTGACTCCATGCTTGCCGCTATTCGTTAATGCCCGTTCAATGATACTCTGGGCATCCTCGGCTCGCTCGTGGGATAAGTTGTAGTTATACTCTTCCTCTCCTATGATATCCGTATGGCCGTGGATAACAACGGTACCGTTATCCGGAATGAGCGGCGTGACAATGTCGGTGAGGAACTTTTCGTAGCTCGCTATGGTCTTCGATTTGTCGAAATCAAATAGAATGCTGAACCGTACTGCCTCTTTCATCGGTTCGTCTCTCCGGACCAGGTGAACCGAACTTTCTTTCCTTATAGATTTTCCACTTTTCGTTTGTCCGAGCATCACGACCGTGTAGTCGCCCTGGGGACGATCACCGAGGATGAAGTTCCCCGAAATGGTTTCACGCTCCCGTGTGAATGGTCCGAAGCGTTGAACCTTTCCTTGTTCGTCCGCGATTTCCAACGACCATGATGCAAGCACTTCCCGTGCCCCGACCACATTGAAAAGAACATGACTGTCCAGAGGGTCTTCCATCACTGCAACGATTTGCACCGGCTTCAGCATGGAGTGGGAAGCGCCCCCAACCTGTATCATCATCTCGGGCGATTCGCTCTCGATATCAACCCGACTATCTCCGGCCCGGAGAAGATCGAGTTCTCTTGTACCACCCGGCTGTTCTGATGGAATTCGCGGTTTATCCCGCCCCTCAGTCGTGATCCTCGAGCCCTCAATTCCAAATACGTCCACGAGATACCGCTTGATCGCTTCCGCCCGTGCTTTGCCGTGTTCTGGTCCTTTCTCTGACGCGCCACTCAAGAAAATGGCCGTCCCGGGATTTCTTTTCATACGATCACCGAGGATATTCAGGATGTTATAATACACGGTCATCTGTCGAGCTGAGCGACCGGTCATGCTTGTCGGCCGAACTTCCTGCAATTGTTCCTCTTTGAAGCTTGCCGCCTGGTCTTTCGTCAGCGCCACATATCGATTCGGTATTTCAGCCGATCCTGCCTCGAAAAACACGTAATTGCGGAGCGGGAACGTCTCCCGTACCCTGCGCTTCGCGGGTACGGCCTTTGGTGCTCGAACCGAAAATTGGACGTCACCCTCGACGACCGGGGGAATTGCTGCAGTCACGACCCGGGGAATAACCGCCCCACTTCCAAACTTGATTGCTGCACCCAGCCGTATGGTCGACACTCCCCAGCTTTCCACCGAGCGCGGATCTTCACCAAGAAAAGGTTGGAACGAGATAAATGGTGAAAGATTGACCTGGCTCTGATCGTTCGGAGACGCGAGTGCGATATCGTAACCGATGCCAATTTGTCCTGAGTAGACTGTTGTTTTCATATCGCTAAACTGGGCTTTGGTGGCGGACGTTCCTTCCTGCGTGTAGATAAATGTTTTTTCATCCCCCGTGAAGAGGGCCCAATTGAAACCGATCCGGGGACCCGCAAAAATGTAAAAGCCATCTGAGAATGGAGCGAACCGTAGGCTCGGTTCGATGGAAATATAGCTGATCGTCGTCGATAAGGTCGACGTCTGACCGCATGGACAGGGAACGTCGTTGAACGATGCACGCCGGTCATCATATCCCACCTGCAGTATTCCACCCCAGACAGGATCGGGGCGATACTCTACAATTGGAGCAAGATAGAGGCCTGCTCCAAAGCCTTTATGAAAGGGACTCGGAGTCGTTAAGTCGGAGTTCAACATTTGAGTTGTTCCGCCATAAAAGTTCAAATTTGCGCCTCCAGCTGCGCCGAACCACCACGTTGGCTGTGCCCTTTGAGTTTCCTGTGCGAGAATTGTCGCGTGGAGACAAATCAGTATCAACGAATTGAAGATGATACTTTTGAGCCAAAGGCCCGTAAGCCTCCGACTTCGGATTACCGTGCGATATCGATACATACGTAGCTCCTTTTATTAAGAGTAGTTTTGCTTTTCATCTTTAGCTCAAGTATACAGGTATACTGATGATTGACCTCAATGTCCTTCATCATCATGAAAATCATGTCCGCTTCCATACCTTACGGCAAAGGCACGTTAATGATAGTGTTCACCATTGTGACGGAAGCATTCAGACCCAAAGCCCTGCCCTCCAGCCTCGTTATCGTGGTGTTGTCGTGAGTAGAGAACGTGACTCCTGAATAAGCAATGATGGTTCCCACCATGGTGCCGCCTCCAGCCGCGTTAATGGTCGCTGCACCGCTACTGCCAGTGCCAACCACCCAAAAGACGTTCTTCGGCTGAGCACCATTGATCAGGATGACGCTGCGAGCGCCTGTCGGCCCCGCAGAGCCCACGGTGAGTGAGCTCGCCATCTGGAACACGAAGCGAGCATTCGGATCGCCCTGGGCGTCGAGAGTGAGATCCACTAAGGTTATCTTAAATGATCCTGAGGCGGATGTATATGTGCCCGGTGCCAGGGTTAGCCCGCCCAGTTCGCCGGCGTTAGGATCCGGTCCTCCCGGAAGTCCTTTGAGAAAGTTAAAAGCGGTTTGCGCGTCGGCCAGGGACTGGGTTGCGACCGCGCCTGCAACAGAGCCAGGAGGGGCTGTGGCCGTGTATATCGTGTCTCTGACTGCTCCGATATTAAGCGGCGTTTCCGTAAATACGTTTGATGGCGGTGCTGTTGCATCGTGGAATCCGGTTACCAAAGTAGAAGCACCGGTGGTCCCAATACTTCCATTAACCTGAGTAAGAGTCCCTTGGTTAGTAATACCGGCGCTGCTACCAATAGATCCGAAACGTGCGGCCAATCCAAGATTTACCGCCGGAGGCTGCAATGCTCCAACTGTAAAGCGCCATGTCGTTGAGTAGGTACTCGTACCAAAACTATTCTTTGCATTCACGCGCCAGTAATAGGTCTTCCCAACCGTCAAGCCCGATATCGGTTGCGAGAGCCCTGTGAGGGTCGAGTCGTCAAATACCGTGTGGGCAAAAAAGGCGCTCGTGTCGACCTGCAGACGATAGGTCGTGGCTCCCGTCGCAGCATTCCAACTCAATGTCGGACTCGTTGAGATATTGACCGCTACATCAGCAGGCGCGGCCAAAATCGGCGCCTGAGGAGCAGCGACCATGACAATGGTTGTAAAGCTTCTTGTGGAGTAAGCACTCGTCCCGGCGACATTCTTCGCATTCACACGCCAGTAGTAGGTCGTCCCGACTGTCAAGCCCGTTATCAGTTGCGAAGTACCTGTGATCGTCGAGTCGTTATACACCGTGGCGGCAAAACTGCTATTCGCCGAGACCTGTAGACGATACGTGCTGGCTCCCGTCGAGGTAAGCCAACTCAACGTCAGACTCGTCTCCTGATTCTGCGCTGCAGCAACAGGCGCAACCAAGACCGGTGCCGCGGGAGGTGCGATGGTTATGAAGCTCCATACGGCTGAGTAAACACTCGTTCCACCGGAAATTTTCGAATTCACACGCCAGTAATAGGTCGTCCCAACCGTCAAGCCCGATATCGGTTGCGAAGTGCTCGTGCGTGTCGAGTCGTTATACACCGTACTGACAAAACCCGGGCTCAACGAGACCTGCAAACGATAAGTATCGGCCCCCGGTACAGCATTCCAAATCAAGGTGGGACTCGTTGAGATATTGGGTGCTCCATTAAGGGGCGCGACGAGCGTTGGCGTCCCGGGCGCAATCGTCGTAAACGTCCATACATAGTTAGTTGCAAGTGCTGTACCTGCCACGTCCTTGACCCCGGTTGTAATTGTGCAAGTATAGGTGAGACTGGGTCCTATACCGTTCGGCGCTACAAAAAGTGCAGTCGTGTCAGAGTACGACACCGTTCCTGAAATAAAGGTGGCGCCTTGCTGTACGATAAACGTTGTTGTAGTAATCGATCTCGGGTCCATCGGTGTACTGAAGGTTGCCGAGATTATCTTGACAGCGGCGACCCTGGTTCCCACCGTGGCACCACTTGTCTTGTTGAGACTCACAGTCGTGTCACCATTAACGGGGGATGTGCGAATCACCGTGGGTGTGATACAGACGTTTACGATTCCCGGATCCTCGCTTTTGCAGCCGCCCATAAAGACGACGAAGAATACTGCGGCGGCCAGTCCCGCTGAAAGCGAGACGAAGACTCCGCCAAAGGCGGATGCGCCCATGGCGCAGAAGTGTGTCCACCGGTGTAAGACGGTTGTTGGATTTTTTGTATTGATTTTCATAAGAATCTCCATAGAGTTGTAGTTGTTAAGATAAAAATAGTATTCGCCCCTTGATCAAGACCTGTTTTGCTGTGTAAGAAATTCCACCTATTTCTGGCGTAGGCTTGACAATAGTATTTCCGGTAATCTTACCGCGGCAGTACGTGCTAACAATCTGCCTTCAACTGTGGCCCCGGCATTCAGCGAGGTCGATTGATCTGCCATGATGGTCCCCTTGAAGACAGACGTCGTTCCAAGAGTGGCCGAAGTACCAACGATAATCTTATTCCCAGACTCAAACCTTTTTATCGAGCACATTGCGTCCTTGAATAAGTCTAACCAAGACGACCACAATGGCGATCACCAAAAGAACGTGAATGAAGCCGCTCATAGTATAGGAGGTGACGAGTCCCAGGAGCCACAACGCGATCAGAATAACAGCGATCGTGTATAACATAACGGTGCCCTTTCTTTTAATGTGTAGCGGTCAACTCTTTGGCTGTACAATTAATGAATGAGGAACGACGCATTTTCGCCCCTCTTCGAGGAGGCGGAATATGGGGAATCTGTACGTGAAGTTCACGCAAAGTCTCCTCAGAAACAGCAGAACCGTACGACGGATGAGTGACTGCGGTGATATTATGAAGTGCAACGGTTGTTCCCCGGGGAGTTTGTTGCCACCTGAGGAATACCGCATCTGAATTTCGAACAGATCGATTCGTATTCTTAGGCATGTTCATCTTATGCACATGATCGGACGTTTGAAGAGCGGAGAGACCCGGCCTTCCCCAAAACTGGGTCTCCACTAATCCACCATCACACACAATAAGATACAGCTAAATCGAACCGACAATCAATCGCCCAAAAGGACGAAAGATGGGCTACATCTCTTGAACGAGGAAAGTAACTGAGGGGTCGATGTTCATCCGTGTTGATCAAGCCACTCAAGCATTGCGCGAACGCTGCCGGTCGCCAACGCAATACTCGAATCGGCCGCACCGTAGTACATATTGATGGTGTCGCCATCGGGTGCAATAGTGCAGCCGCATGGAAATACGACATTTCCAACATCACCGCGTTGCTCGTAAGGTTCTTCCGGAGCGAAGATCCACTCATTGCCGCGCTTAAGGCAAAGTTCAGGTTTCTTCGCATCAAACAGTGCCAGTCCTAACCTATAAATGCATCCGGCACATGACTGTTTTACACCATGGTAAATCACCAGCCAGCCCCGCGGCGTTTCAATGGGCGGAGGTGAGAGGCCGATTTTGTTGGCATCCCACCACGCACCCTTCCGGGCTTCCATCATTAAATTATGCCTGCCCCAATTTTTCAGGTCCGGTGAATAAGAAATCCACATATGAGCTCTCGGCGCGCTGACAGGGCGATGAACCATAGCCCAATAACCGTCGATTCGATTTGGCAGGAGCGCTGCATCTTTATCTTCGGGCGGCATGATAATGCCATAGCGTTCAAAGCTGTGGAAATCTTCTGTGAGTGCCATAGCAACGCCAGGACCGTCGCGTGTGTATGCAGTATAAACAACAGCATACTTTTTTAATTCTTTGAGGAAGGTAACGCGTGGATCTTCAATGCCCCATAATTCTTCCGGATAATTTTCCACATCAGGTAATAGGGTTGGCTGCGGGTCAATCTGCCAACCATCTTTACCATTTGCCGAACGGGCAATGCAAAAGTGAGAAAGCCCTCGCCGATCTTCCACCCGACACAAAAGGAGGGTGGTTCCATCCGGCAATAATGTTGCGCCCGGGTTAAACACGCTGTTGACGGCATACGGCCAACTGGCCGCGGTTAAAATGGGATTATTCTTATGACGGCGAAACAGTTCCAGATGTTGATGGTTCATTGCGATATGACCTCTTTTAATGAGAGAATAGTATCCTCAGCCAGGCGCAACTCGAGCAAGGCATGGAGAAATGCGAGTGTGGACTCTGCACCTTGATTCTCGTTCGGACGATCTGGGTGCAAGCCGTCTCGACAACCGCCTGTCGTTGGATCGTAGATTGGTAAATTCAAGTCATTCCGTCCAAGGAACCAGTCGAACGTACTGCGGGCTTCCTTGTGCCAGCACTTGTCGCCAGTGAGCCGATACGCTGCGATGCAGGCCGAGACCATGGCTTGCGCTTCCACCGGCTGCTGATCGAATCTTGCGCGTGTGCCGCCGCGCTCGTAAAAACCGTTCGTGCCAATCGGGACAAAGTGCCCGGTCTGACTGCGCTGTAACGTCGTCAGCCAATTGAGCGACTCCAATCCGGCTTCGGTCATGGCGGTATTCGGGATCGATTGGCCGCACACAAGCAGCGCATGCGGCAGCGCGGCGTTGCAATAACTTAAACTTGGTTCGAACCAGTGCCATTCGTCTGAGCGGTGGCTTTGATACAGCGTCAACAGTCTTCTTGCCAATTCTTCGCGGACCTGGCCGGCACGCCGGTCACCGGCAAAGCGCTGGAGATACTCGTGAATACCGATGAGCGTGAAGGCCCATGCGCGTGGACTGGTCGTATCGAGAATCGTAGGCAATGCTTGTTCGAACAAACGGCCGGCCATACTGTGCAGGGCTGGAGTGTTCGATCGGCCCAACAGGGTACCCAGCGCCCACAAGGCGCGACCGTGGCTGTCGTCTGAACCGCTCTCTTCTATCCAGTGACGATTGTAATCCATGAAGTTGCGAAAGCGCCTGGTCTCCGCGTTGAATGCATACCAGATGAAGGCGAGATAACGGGAAGTCAGTTCAAGGGCATCGCCACTGCCCAGTGCTTCCAGGAGAGCACTCACCATCAGCCCACGGGCGTTATCGTCGGTGGTGTAGCCCTCGCGATAGTTGGGCACTGTGAACAGAGCGTGTTGCAGCATGCCGGTCTCGTCCGTCATGCGATGCAGATGGTCGAGCTTGAGGGGAGGCAGTTCCGCCGGTCTATGGTTGAGCGCCTTTGCCTTGAAGTTGGGCGGGATGAAATGCCTGCGTTCGGCGCGGGCGCGATCGAAACTCTCGATGTAACGGCGCGCCACCCGGGGCCAGATCATCGCGCGTCCGAACAGATATGCCCGCTTTCGCATGGCATGACGCTCGACCTCGTTGTCCAACAGGTCAATCACTTTTTCGGCTAACGCCGCCGGATCACGAAACGGCACCAGTGCTCCACGCCCTTCGGCCAGCATTTCTTCTGCATACCAGTATGGTGTTGAAATCACGGCTTTGCCCGCCCCCAATGTATAGGCCAGAGTTCCGGAGACGATTTGCGCAGCGTTGAGATAGGGGGTGATGTAAATGTCCGCTGCGCCAATGAATTCCACGAGTTCCTCAATGCTGACAAATCGGTTATAGAAAATCACATGACCTTCTACCCCTTTCTCGTGAGCCAGCAATTGTAAGGAAAGGCGATACGTCTCACCTTTTTGCCGAATAACATGTGGATGGGTTACGCCGAGGATGATGTAGACCAGATTTGGGTAGCGATCCACAATAGCGGGTAAAGCAGCTATGACGTTTTCGATTCCCTTGTCCGGTGAGAGCAACCCAAAACTGAGCAAGACGAGTTTGCCCTCGACGCCGAAAAGGTCTTTGTGGAAACTCGGATCGATAAACGGCACATCCGGGATGCCGTGCGGGATCACGTCAATCTTCTCCGCCATCACGTGATACACTTGCTGCAAGAACTGAGCGCCGAGTTCGCTCATGACCACCAACCGGTCGGAGAGAGCTGCGACTTCTTTCAGCACCCGCCGTTGATCGGGATCCGGGTTTTGCAGAATGGTATGGAAGGTCGTGACGATGGGCATGCGCAATTCACGCAACAGGGCGAGGATGTAGCTCCCTGCCCGCCCGCCAAAAATACCATATTCGTGTTGCAAGCTCACGATGTCGACATTGTTGATATTGAGGAAGTCGGCGGCGCGGCGATACGAGTCGATATCTTTCTCCGTCAGTTCAAATCGAACCCGGGGAGGATAGTCGTAGCCGGCTTCGGTGTCGTTGACAGGCAGGGCGATGCAAGTCGTGTTACTGCATTCAGCAGCAATGGCCTCACACAAGTCGGTTGTGAATGTGGCGATGCCGCACTGACGCGGCAAGTAATTGCCGATGAAAGCGATGCGATCGATGACTGAATTAGTTAGGTGCTGTTTTCTAAATTCGTTCATGTTAACGTCGGCGTGTTACTTCGTGTCCAAAACTGTTCGCAAGCCCTCTTTCCCCGCACCAACGCGTCCCGCAGGGATCCAGGTGAAACACCGGAGATCCGCAACAGATGTGAACACGCCTGCTGCCAGAATGCCAGACATCGCGACGGAATGAGATGCGATGTTTCCTTGTCGCGTTTTTCTTGCCGCACTTCGCCATAGGAGGAAGGCAACGATGGTAATGATTATCGATAAGATAAGAATTATGAGAACTCCTTTACTATCTGAATAAATATCGAAGAACGATTGAGTCGGGTCAGATGCCAACGGCTTGGCTTGTAGCGGTAGTGCCGATGGAATGCAGCCGGTTCTCCAGATCGCGTTTCCTGCCAACCGTGGAATTCCACATCTGAAAAACGGATACCCGCCTTCCGCTGCGCCGGGTCTCAACTAATCCACCACAATTAAGATACAACGAATTCGAACAGGGAATCAATCGTCCAAAGGGATGAAAAAGGGATTACTCCCCTGGAAAGGGAAACTACTCGTTTATCAGGGAGACAGTGTTGGCTAGCTCCTGAAAGGTTTCTGAGGTGTGAGCATATCCGGCGATCTGGACTCTGGTGTGCATTGCAAGTTTTTCGAGGATGTTATGGACGTGGCTTTTGACTGTGTACGTCGAGAGGTGAAGCGATTGAGCAATCTCCTTGTTGGCTAACCCGTCTGCAATCAATTCGATCACCTGCCGCTCACGTTTCGTCATGCGTACTGATTCAATCACTCTCGATGTTCCTCTTCCCTTGATGGCATGTTCGACAATCTGTGAAAACAGCGATCCGGTGAGGTGCGATGGCAAAATCTTGCCACCGCTGGCGACGGATCGAATGGTTTTGAGAAAATCGCTGATTGATGCATCCTTCAGGATAAATCCGGATACTCCTGCCGTGACAAAGTCCAGGATATCCGCTTGTGTTGGAACGAGGTCCATGACTATGATTCTAACCTCCCTGGATTTACTTTTGATCGATCTTACTACTTCCAAGCTGTTTTGGCTTCGTAAACCGAGGTCGAGAAGTACGATGTTGAGTTTGAGAGCCTGTATTTTTTGCAAAACGGTTTCACCCGCTCCCAATGCAGCGACCGCCATAATGTCAGGCTGCTCGTTAAGCATTGCCGCGATACCGTCGCGCAGAAGGCGATTGTCTTCAATGACGAGTAATCGGAGTTTCTTCATTGAATGAATCTGCGTTCCTTGTGCAAGTTTGGATAGTTATGATTTCAGAAAAGATAAGAAATCCGATTAATTTATGCAAATTACAGATGAACCCGTGGCACGTCCGGAAGGCTACTGCTGGACTGCACCCCATCTTTGACCCATTTCTTGTGAGAATTTGACCCTTGTTTCTTACGCCGCTGTGGTCTGCTGAGCCAAGGACTGTTCAATAGACTCAGAGGGATGGATTGGAGGAAGGTTTTGAGGAATGAAGTACAAAAATAAATCCCGCCCCTGAGATGTGAGGTGCTGTGGAAGCTACAGCACTCGCACGCATACTCAAAGTCGGGTGAAGCAGAGCGAAACAAGTCAACGACCCGCCCTGAAAGAGAACGAGGGGCGTGCTTCAAATAGGATTGCTCAGATTACATCGTCGCGAGAATTTCAACTATGGACGGGACAAGCCCTCGTTTATCTCAAAATATCCAACCTGGCAGTTGCAGAAGAATAAAACTTTCAGTATATAGGTACATGTCGTTGAGTTTCAAAAAGGAATTGAGCACCTGAATTATCTCCTCCACAAGCATAGGGGGCAATCACATGCCTGAAGTATCAAAAGCAACAAAACGCTGGTCACTGCGAGGGGAAACGCCGGAAAGTGCCACCACCTGTGGGATAAAAGAATTGGATATTACACTTATTCGTCCGACCAACTACACAGATGACGGCTATCCTATCCAAACGCGGATCGGCGTAATCCGCAGCAACACCCTGACGCAGATGGGTACGCTGGCGCGTGATCTTGTGAACTATCCCTTCTTCGAAGGCGTGTCGCTCAAGGTTCGCCTGATTGATGAGGCAATTCAGCGTGTGCCGGTGAAGGAAATCCTCAAGCGCACGAAAGCCCACGGCGTGAAGTCGATCGTCATGCTCGTTGGCGTACAAACGAATCAGTACCCACGAGCGCAGGACATTGCTTCCTGGTTTCTTCCACATAGCATTCCTGTTTTGATCGGCGGATTCCACGTGAGTGGGATGCTCTCCATGATCGGTCTTACCGCCGATCTCAGGGAGGCAATGTCGAAGGGAATCATACTTGTCGCCGGCGAGGTCGAGGGTGGGCGGCTGCCCGCCATTGTAGAAGATATAGTCCAAGGACAGGCAAAACCGCTTTACAACTTCTTGAATCCGACGCCGGACCTCACGGACCTGCCGATGCCTCGCCTCACGAAGGATGACTTCAGGGGATTCGCTTCGCCGTACAGCACTATTGATACCGGGCGAGGATGCGTTTTCACCTGTGAATTCTGCACCATCATCAACGTGCAGGGCCGGACGATGAGATGGCGAGATCCGAATCACGTCGTCGATTTTATTCGTCAAAGTTATTACGATGCCGGTGTTACACATTGTTTTTTTACGGATGATAACTTGGCGCGAAACCCCCGCTGGCGTGAGATTTTTGCGGGTCTCATCCGCCTGCGCGAGGAAGAAAAAATTCCGTTTACTTTCATGATGCAAAGTGATCTTGCGGCGCGCAAAATGCCCGGCGGTGACTTTTTCGTGCTTGCCGCACGCGCCGGCTGCAACCAGGTCTTCTTCGGTGTGGAAAGCGTCAATCGCGAAAACCTCCGTTCGCAGGAAAAGTTCCAGAACCAAGTCACGGGATACAAGGACCTTGTTGCCCACTGCCACTCGCTCGGAATCACCACTCATCCAGGATATATCTTAGGGCTTCCGTTTGATACGCCTGAGAGTATCGAACAGGATATTGCTGAACTACAACGGATGGGGTTTGATTCTGCCTCGTTTTACATCCTTGCTCCGCTGCCCGGCTCGAAGGATCATCAAAAGTGGTGGCGAGGGCGGCGGTGGATGGATCCGGATTTCAACACGTATGATTCGGCGCACGTTGCCGTAGCGCCGGAGCGCATGACACGAGATGAACTCATGCAGGCGTACCGCAAGGCGTGGGAACAATATTACTCCACCGAGCACATGGTCAATGTCCTCAAAGTCTGGCGTCACGACAGGCGGTACTACTGGGGCAAGCTCTTTTTCTTCGCGGCGTACCTCTATGCGTCGAGGATTGAGCGTTTGCACCCCATGAATTGCGGCTTCTGGACAGTGCGGTACCGGCGGGACAGGCGATCCGGTTTTCCGCACGAGGCTTTCTTTCCGTTCTGGTGGGGACGGCTCAGGGCTACTGCTCTCCGGCTGCAGGGAATCGTTGAGCTTTTCTTCCAGCTCGAAGAGGTATGGCTCAGAAGCCGGCCGAAAAGCAAAACTGAAGAGGCGCTTCAAGAACTTCTCGCCAAGACGAGGCAAGATATCCTCGACTCGACTGTTCGAGTCGTTGACTGGCGAGATCTCAAGGTGAAGGAACTCGTGGAGCTCTACGAGAAGCTTCACGACCAGATGCCTGAGATCAAGGTTCCCTCGGTGGTTACCCTCTGGCTCAGGAAGCGGAACCCGTTTGCGGCTTCATATACGAGGTCGTACGCCCAGCGGATTTGGCAGCGGTGGTATCTCCACGTGTGGAACCCGCTGAAGTGGATTGAGGTGTGGATGTTCGAGTGGTTGAACGGTGTACGGTTCCTCACTTGCTTGATTTCCGAGGGCAGATAAAAGAACGGAACAGCAGAAATAGCTATCCTCGAGGCTTTCAAACTGCAACAGCATTTCGCTTTCCTTTAAGGAGTGCAATCTGTTCTTGAAATCCTTTCTAGTCCACCTGAGCGTCCCGTGTACTTATTCAGGTCATTTTCCCCCTTCCAAGGGACTAATCCCTTTTTCATCCCTTTGGACGATTGATTCCCTGTTCGAATTCGTTGTATCTTAATTGTGGTGGATTAGTTGAGACCCGGCGCAGCGGAAGGCGGGACCTCGCTTTTCAAATATCCGATTATTTTCAGATACGGGTCGGTACATCAACGGGGGCAGGTCATTGTCGTGTGATCTCTGTTGAAAACACCAATGACCTTCGGACAATAGCATCAAAACCAACGACGGTACCGAGCGATTGGGTACGCGAACTCTGGGAAACTCGTGAACAGAGGTGAAAAAGGAATGTCGACATTTTTTTCAAATTTTACTTGACAAAGAGAGATAAATTTTGTATTATCGAAGGGTTTCGATAAACCTTCCTCCAATGGTATTTTCATCCTGTGAAATATTGCAATCTTGGCTGTTTTGAGCGTATTTTGACGATGGACATTTAGAACGCTTCGATCATAAGCTCCCGTGAAACGACGACCAACCATAAAAGATGTTGCAAAAGCGACCTCTTTCTCCATCTCTACCGTCTCTCTTGTCCTCAACAATCAGCCCCATGTCAGCGATCAAACTCGTCGAAAAGTATTGCAAGTAATAGCAGAACTCGGTTATCATCCAAACCGTGGTGCGCGAGGACTTGCCTCCAGGCTCACCGGTAATATCGGATTCATTATTTCTGATGACCACTTCACCCAGGTTGAGCCATTCTATACAAGGATTTTTTTGGGAACTGAATTTGAGTCCCGCGATCACGATTATTATGTTTTGCTCACAACTGTGGGCAAGAGGTTTAACAAGAAAAACCCATCAGTACCGCGGTATTTGCTCGAGAGAAATGTTGACGGTGTCATCATTGCTGGAAAAATAAGTGAAGCACTCGTTGAACATATCGATAGGCTCGCTTTGCCAATGGTGTTGGTCGATTATGCGCTTAAGCATAGACGGATCTCGTCTGTGTTGATTGACAATAGAAGTGGAGTGCGTGCTGCGATACTTCATCTGATACAGGGTGGACATAGAGAGATTGCATTTATTGGCGGCGATCTCCAGCACCCCAGTATCGCAGAACGATGTGAGGCGTACAGAGAAATTTTGGAGGAACATAACCTGACCTACAAACCATCGTTAGTCGTAACTGATGAAACAGATACTCGAGTGCATAACGGTTACAATGCTGCAGAACGATTGCTGAAGCAGGGGGGTAAGCCAACTGCAATCTTTGCTGCAAATGATGCCATGGCAATCGGATGCATGCAGTATCTCAAGGCTGTCGGTAAGAGGATTCCAGATGATGTGGCGGTTGTTGGGTTCGATGATATCGAAATCAGTTCACACGTTGAGCCACGACTTACGACAGTCAGAGTACCGAAAGAAGAGATGGGAAAACTTGCCGTTCGACTATTAGTGGATATTATTAAATCGAAGGTGGAAACAATCACCACTGTTCACATTCCGGTGGAGCTTGTTGTCCGGGAATCTTCCGGTACCGGTCAAGAACATGATGTGCGTAACGCCGGTGTTTCTTCGACGTTAGCTTTTTAATCGTAGGTTTTCACAGTGGCTCATAAATAAGGAACCGACAAGTTTAACAGTATTGCAATAGCAGCAGCAACGACATCCCAAAATCACAATCAACTAATCATCAACTTTATGAAAGGATAGTTGTCATGAAACGCATTGGATTATCACTTGTTCTGCTCCTGCTGACCTGCTGTTGTTGGTCGGGGGTGCTGGCGCAAGGAATCAACATCAATGCTATCGGCGGATTCGAAGGCGGATTGCCTTCGTACTGGACGATGGGTAATACACCTACCGGAGCGACATTGACGTGGGCGACAGATCAGTATCGATCTTTGGGCCATAGTTTAAAAATCAGCAAGCCGGCGGTGACGTCAGACTCAGCGTCATGGATATCGACGAACATGTGCGACATCTGGTCGCCGTACAACAACAAGAACGTTGATATTCTCGTAGGGGCCTATGTAAAGACGCAGGGTGTCAATACAAACCCGACAACGGACGATCAACGGTGGTGGGTTTCGTATTCGTTCTGGGATACCAACGGTGTATTCATGGGAGAGACGAAATTACCGATCGATCAAAGCGTAGCTTCGAGCACCGGATGGCTAGCCGATACGAACGCGGTGGGTCAGACAGTATTGATCCACGACTCGTATACGACGATTGTGAAATTCGTTGCAGGCAAGAACGCGACGGGGACGGTATGGGCCGATGATTTCGTATTCTACGGACGCGCCGGAGCCTGGGCGGGTCAGGATTGGAATACGGGTGTAGGTGTACCGACCGGATGGAACTACTGGCTGCCGCCCATTGGCGGGAATGACGGCCAGCTTTCGAACGGGTTCGAGAACACGGTTGTAACGACCGAGGCAGCGCATTCAGGACTGTACTCGCTGAAGTTCGATCTGCCGTTTAACCGGGCTCCCCATGATGGATGGGTTGGTACGCAACGGTACCCGATCAATGGAGGAGCGACGGCATCGGCAGCAGCTAAAGGCGCACGCGATATTACGGCGTTAAACGGCGTCAAAGCTGGCGATGTATTGCGGATAGCGATGTGGATAAAGGCGAGCAATTTGGTGCCGGATTCCGCGGCATTATGGCCCGGAACATGGGCGGTTGGTGTCACGCCGATATTCCACAGTGGATATTTACCGAACTCTCCGTACGATGAGATCGGTGCGCACGATTACACGTTCGTATTCCCGAACGCGACCTCGTTCGACTGGACACAGTACTATGTGGATGTCACGGTTCCCAATAACACGTCTATCACGGCGCTGTCGGTTCGGCCACATGTCTATGGCCGCTTCACCGGTACGGTCTATTATGACGATATTACGGTGGAAAAGCTGGAAGTACCTCAGTTGAACGCCATCGGCGGATTCGAAGGCGGATTGCCTTCGTACTGGACGATGGGTAATACACCTACCGGAGCGACATTGACGTGGGCGACAGATCAGTATCGATCTTTGGGCCATAGTTTAAAAATCAGCAAGCCGGCGGTGACGTCAGACTCAGCGTCATGGATATCGACGAACATGTGCGACATCTGGTCGCCGTACAACAACAAGAACGTTGATATTCTCGTAGGGGCCTATGTAAAGACGCAGGGTGTCAATACAAACCCGACAACGGACGATCAACGGTGGTGGGTTTCGTATTCGTTCTGGGATACCAACGGTGTATTCATGGGAGAGACGAAATTACCGATCGATCAAAGCGTAGCTTCGAGCACCGGATGGCTAGCCGATACGAACGCGGTGGGTCAGACAGTATTGATCCACGACTCGTATACGACGATTGTGAAATTCGTTGCAGGCAAGAACGCGACGGGGACGGTATGGGCCGATGATTTCGTATTCTACGGACGCGCCGGAGCCTGGGCGGGTCAGGATTGGAATACGGGTGTAGGTGTACCGACCGGATGGAACTACTGGCTGCCGCCCATTGGCGGGAATGACGGCCAGCTTTCGAACGGGTTCGAGAACACGGTTGTAACGACCGAGGCAGCGCATTCAGGACTGTACTCGCTGAAGTTCGATCTGCCGTTTAACCGGGCTCCCCATGATGGATGGGTTGGTACGCAACGGTACCCGATCAATGGAGGAGCGACGGCATCGGCAGCAGCTAAAGGCGCACGCGATATTACGGCGTTAAACGGCGTCAAAGCTGGCGATGTATTGCGGATAGCGATGTGGATAAAGGCGAGCAATTTGGTGCCGGATTCCGCGGCATTATGGCCCGGAACATGGGCGGTTGGTGTCACGCCGATATTCCACAGTGGATATTTACCGAACTCTCCGTACGATGAGATCGGTGCGCACGATTACACGTTCGTATTCCCGAACGCGACCTCGTTCGACTGGACACAGTACTATGTGGATGTCACGGTTCCCAACAACGCGTCCATCAAGGCGCTGTCGGTTCGACCACATGTCTATGGCCGCTTCACCGGTACGGTCTATTATGATGATATTACCGTCCAGGTGATTGGAACAACGCTCGGCGTCAAGGACAGCAAGTTTCCGAAGACATTCGAACTTGCGAATAATTACCCGAATCCATTCAACCCCTCGACAACCATTCATTTTGCCGTACCCAGCACAGGGGCAATCTCACTTGCGATTTACAACATGTTGGGGCAGCAGGTCAGGATGCTTGTCAATGGTACAGTTTCAGCGGGTTACCATGATGTCGTGTGGGATGCGAGAGACGACAATGGCAAAGCGGTCGAATCCGGTGTCTACTTCTATCGGTTACAAACCGGGACAACAGCTTTGATCAAAAAGATGTTGCTTATCAAGTAAATTGATTTCCTTACAGGGGGTACCGCGTCGGTACCCCCATTTTTGTTCTATTGGATTCACATCGTGGTGATTGATTCCGATGCCATTTCTTGATAGGATTTTCCTTTTTTTCTGCACCGGCTTGATTCTACTTCTGTTTGCTGGATCGGATGCGGTCGCCGGCACCTCAGGAAAGATCGCCGGGAAAGTCACCGATTCGCAGACCCATGAAGCACTCGTTGGAGTCAACGTTGTGGTTCTGGGGACGACGTTTGGTGCCATGACCGATGTCGATGGAAATTATTTCATCATTAATCTTTCCCCCGGAACCTATCAATTGAAAGCCTCCAGCATCGGCTACACGCCGGTCACGGAGACGAACGTGAAAGTGTTTGTCGATCAAACGACGAAGATCGATTTTCAGCTTACCCCTCAGACGTTGCAGATGAACGAAGTGCAGGTGACGGCAACGCGTCCCATAGTCCAGAAGGATATGACCTCCACGTCAGCCACGGTAACGAGTGAGAAGCTCGCTACGATGCCGGTGGAAGATATTGCCACCGTGATCAACCTCCAGGCCGGAGTTATGGACGGCCATTTCCGGGGCGGCAGGAGCAACGAGGTGAAGTATCTGGTTGACGGTATGCCGGTGAACGACGTGTTTTCCGGTGCCTCAGCCCTCGAGCCGGAAGTCAACACGGTTGAAGAAGTGCAGGTGTTGAGCGGCACGTTCAATGCCGAATACGGTGAAGCCCTTGCGGGAGTCGTCAATCAGGTGACAAAAATCGGCGGCGATCATTACACCGCCCATGTCACGGCGCAGGCAGGATCGTACGTCACCGGGCGCACCGATCTGTTTGCTGGTACTGATGTTCTCAGCCCCACGGCCAGAACAACCGACGGATTGCGTCCGATTCCGGTTGAACAGCTTCAAGCAGACCTGAGCGGTCCCGTCGTCAAAGGAAGCGATCTTTTGAAATTTTTCGCCGCGGGGAAATATTACTACGACGACAGCTACATTTACGGAGACCGCATCTTTAATACGCACGATTCCTCCCACTACGCCGCAAACGACCCTTCGAAATGGGTGGTTGTTTCCACCGGCAATGGGAAGCTCGTGCCGATGAATTACAATGAACATTACTCGCTGCAGGGCAAGCTCTCCATCAATACGGGCAACGGGAGAAATCTTACGCTGCAAGCGCTGTATGAAAATCAAACCTCGCGTTCCTACGATCATTCGTTCCGGCTTGACCCCGACGGCGATTACACCATGTGGCAAAAAAGTTTCCTCGGAAGCGTAAATTACAACCACGTCATCAGCGCGGCGGCGTTTCTCGAAGTGAACGCATCGATATTCGAATCGGATTTCACGCAAGGAGTCTTTCAAGACCCGGTTGACGCGAACGGCAACATTCAGGCTAACAGCGGCTATGCCGATCCGCTGTTGATGAACCAGCTCGGCGCGAATACGTTTCTTACGGGTGGTACGCAGATGTGGCATTTCGCTCATCATACGAACACGTACACCGGAAGAGTCGCCCTGACCGATCAGGTTACGTCCGTTCATCAGTTGAAAATGGGCGTCGAAATGGATTACCATACGCTGCAGTATACCGATTATCAGGTGCATGACGACGCGACCACCGGCTTTGTCCCCGCACTGCCCCCGGACTCCGCTTTTGACTATAATCGATACAACAATCACCCATACCAGTTCGCCGCTTACGTTCAGGATAAGATCGAGCTTGATTATCTCATCGTGAATATGGGCTTGCGATGGGATTATTTTCAGCCGGACGGTCTGATTTTGAAAAACCCGAGCAACATCGCCGAACTCGATACACTTTCGCCGCCGTACCCATCGCAATTTTTTAACAAGGCGAGCGCAAAATCGCAGCTCAGTCCCCGTTTCGGACTATCCTATCCGATGACCGATAAGGGCGCGGTGCATATTTCCTACGGACATTTCTTTCAGATACCATCGTTCCAGTATCTTTACAAGAATCCGAATTTCAGAATCTCGGAGCAAGGGAATCTCCCCGATTTCGTCGGAAACACCATCGGCAATGCCGATCTTCAGCCGCAGCGTACTACGATGTACGAGATCGGGTTGCAGCAGGAAATCGCCCCCTCCCTCGGCGTTTCGGTGACGGCATTCTATAAAGACATTAGGGATCTTCTCGGCCTCGAAATTTACAAAAAATTGAACACGATAGTATTCGGTCAATACATCAACACGGACTACGGCCAGGTGAATGGATTCACCTTCTCTATCGATCGGCGCATCGTCGATGGTTTCGGCGCGACGCTCGATTACACGTACCAGATTGCGCAGGGCGACGCCTCCGACCCCAATAGCGATTACCTGAAAGCCACCGCCGTCCCCCCCGTCGACATCAACAAGCAGCTTGTCCCGCTGGATTGGGATAGAAGACACTCGCTCAATATTACGCTCACCAAAGGAGTGCCCGACAATTTCAATGCCAGCGTAATCATGAAATTAGGGTCGGGGCTTCCCTATACGCCGTCGCTCCAGAACGAGCGCACCGGACTTGAGAACAGCGATAACAGACCCACCTTTTTCGATGTCGACCTGAACTTCACCAAGAATGTCATCATGTTCCAGCGCGCCGTCGCAGTGTTTTTGAAAGTGTATAACGTGTTCGATACAGCAGACGAGATCAATGTGTTCGGTGATACCGGTCGAGCGGGCTATACGCTGGCCCTGACGCAGGCACAAACCCAGCCCCAGGGAATCAATACCCTGCAACAATACTTTACGCGACCGGATTTTTATTCCCCCCCGCGCGAGATCATCGTGGGGGCATCTCTTTCATTGTAGAATTTCTTGAATGATATGAATGATGAGATTATGTTGAGACGTTCACACTTGTTACCCCGCACCTGTCAAAAGGCGAGGGTCATTCTGCTTCTCACCCTTTTCGCGCTGTCGTTCTCACTTGCACAAGTAATAGTGGATAAGAACAAAGGCAGCCATTTTAATAGCAAAGAGGGGTTAATGAACGGGAATCTCGTTTCCACCATCTATTATAATTACGGCGAAATTGCCGATTGGCTGAAAGACCCCACGCGAAGCGGTGTCTGGCCCAAGGGGACAAATCACACGTACATCGACGGCGTCGCGGTCATCGTGCAGGCGGAAGCCAACGACGCGCACGGCAAGGTTTTTCATCCCCTCGAAACGAACTACTACGAATACACCCGCCACGACGTTTCCACCACCGTCACCTACGGTTGGTGGCCCCTGCCGGGATACGACAACCCCGGTCAATCAAGTCCGGCTCAAAGCAACGATAACACCACGTGGCCCTCGCATTGGCCCGACCGGCCGAGCGACTGGGACGGCTACTGGGACGGTTTCTTCGGGAAAGGCGTGCTCAACGCCGATGAAGAAAGTTATTTCGTGATGGACGACAACGAAGACCGTGATTACATCAATAATTATCATTACTATCCCGATGCGCAGGATACGACGCGCGGCGGTTTGGGGATGCAGGTTCACGGGCGCGGCTTCCAGTGGGCGAACGTGCTTGCCGAAGACGTGATCTTCTGGTATTACCAGATCACGAACATGAGCACGACCGATTATCCGAAAACGCTTTTTGCGCAGTACGTCGATTGGGGAATCGGCGGGCACGATAATTCGTCCAACAACGCAGGCGACTACAATCTGCTGCTCAATCTTTCGTACGCATGGTGTACGGTGCCGTTCGGAAATCCGGGGAACTGGAGTCCAATCGGGTACGCAGGATACGCCTTCCTCGAAAGCCCGGGCATCGATTACGACCACATCGACAATGATCATGACGGCCTGACCGACGAGCGCCGCGATAATGACGCGAAGGTATTCATCAATACGGTTCAGGAAGACCCGTTCATCATCGACAAGCTCAACGATACGATCACATTTCACAATTTCTACGGCTATAGCTGGAAGCGCCACTGGGATGCGGATGAAAACTGTAACTGGGTCACGTTCACCGATCTCAACCATAACGGGAAATGGGACCCGGGCGAACCCCTCAACGATGATGTCGGCTCCGACGGCATCGGACCGCTCGACCCGGGCTACACCGGACCCGACGCCGACGGCTCCGAAGGAGACGGCAAACCGGAACAGGGCGAACCGCACTTCGGCAGGCTTGATAAGGATGAATCAGATCAGATAGGTTTAACGGGCTTCCTTATCGCCGCCGTCCATACCTACGATCTCAACAACGACGAACGGAACTGGCAGGCATTCACGCAATTGGCCTCGCACGGACAAAACGCCACCGGAGTCAATCTTGGTAATTGGTTCTCCAGCTACCTCTTCCACCTGGACGGTAGAACGACCTACAGCCAATCGACCGGACAAATTCAGCAAACCGGCTCGACGCAGATCTTTTCGATGGGATTGATTTTCGCCTTGAATGTGAACGATCTTTTCCTCAGAAAGAAAACCGTTCAGCAGATTTACAACGCGAACTATCATTTCGCCAAGCCGCCCGATAAGCCAATCGTGAAAGCGATCGCGGGGGATAAACGCGTAACTCTCTATTGGGACAGCCGGGCCGAACACACGTTCGACGCCTTCTACCAAAAAGTTGATTTTGAAGGATACCGCGTGTACCGCAGCACCGAGCCAAACTTCCTCGAGGATAAAACCATCACCGATGCGTACGGCACGCCGACATACCGCCAGCCGATCGCGCAGTACGATCTCGTTGACGGCGTTCAGGGACTTGCTACCATCGGCGTCAACGGTGCCTATTTTTATCTCGGCGATGAATCCGGATTGCAGCATTCGTTCATCGATACAACAGTCGTGAACGGGCAAACGTACTACTATGCCGTCTGCTCATACGATCAGGGATTCGTAGATACGAGCGTCACCGGAGAAGTGGTCGGCATCCCTCCCTCCGAAACGACAAGCATCATTATCGTCGATCAAGGGGGAAATGTGAAGACCGATATTAACACCGCTGTCGTTGTACCGCGCGCTCCGTCCTCGGGGTACATTCCTCCAAAGATCGCAAATTATACTGCCAGCGGACCCGGTACCGGCTCGGTGGCCATCAACGTGCTCGACCCCGATTCCCTCAAAGATCAACATTCATTCCTGCTGGAATTTTTCGACTCAACCGCGTTCCATACAAATCCACTTCCGTATTATATGCTCCTCGATAAAACGTCCGGCAGTGCGGTTGTTCCGCTGACGCAAATGAATACCGCGCAGGTGCAAACCGCGATCGTGAGCGGGTTCGTGGTGAACATCAACAACGATCAATCGGTCGTGATCGATCAGGAAAAAACCGGATGGATAAAGGGGAACAGCAATTACGTCGTGCTGATTGGATTCGATTCGCGATATAACGGTGCGTACGGTACGCGCAGGGTCAATTATCCCGCCGATTTTGAGATCACGTTTACGCAGCCGAATTCGGGAGATACTTCGATCCCTTCCTACAGTTTCGGCTCGCCGCAAATTTCCAACATCATTATCAATGATGTGACGGAGAACATCAATCACTTCACGTTCGTGTTCCGCGATAACAACAACGATTCACTCTTCAATGCAGGACTGCATGACAGCGATGCAGTGTTTATCGTAGTTGGAGATTCTGCGGGGAAAAGAGCTCCGTCGTATGCCAAGGCGAAGTTCACGTGGTCGATGACGATGTTTGAGGACTCTACGATAAAGCAATCGGACCAGCGCGGTCCGCAGCCGGGCGACGTCTATCGAATCGCGACGGAAAAGCCGTTCCGCACCGGAGAGTATTTTGCCTTTACAACCGATAAGCCAAAGGTGAACGTCGATTCGGCGAAGACACAACTCGGCAAGATCGCCGTTGTGCCGAATCCGTACGTCGGTGCAGCATCGTGGGAACCGGCCACCACCGATATAGGCAGAGGTCCCCGGCTGATCAATTTCATTCATCTTCCACGCCAATGCACCATCAAGGTATTTACTATCAGCGGACATCTTGTGCAGACGATTACGCATAACAGCACCATCGACAACGGGCAAGAACCGTGGAATTTGGTTTCGCGGGACGGGATGAATATTTCTTTCGGCGTGTACGTGTATCAGGTCGATGCCCCCGGCATTGGCACGCATATCGATAAGTTTGCTGTGATAAAGTAGTTCTCCGATCCCTTCCCTCATGAAGGATGGAGATGAACGCGCAATGTAGGGCGTTCGTAGGACGCGGGAAAAAATGAACGCTTCTACATCGGATGAATAAAAGTTGATGTGCGAGAGAATTTGCTAATAGCTAATTATTGGTCAAGCTTGGAGATTCCATGAGCATGCGAACAACCATACTATCCGTGCTGGGCTTGTGCCTGACCGCGCTGCAATTTGGGGCGGGGCAGACGGTCAGCGACGTATCGAAGGTGGGGACCACCGCCGCGGCATTCCTCGAAATCCCCGTGGGCGCGACGGCGATCGGCATGGGCAGCGCGTACGTTGGCATTGCCGACGACGCCACATCGCTCTATTGGAATCCGGCGGGCAGCGCGTCGTTCACACAGGACGCGTTCATCGCCTCGCACACGAACTGGATCGCCGATACGAAATTCGATTTCGTCGGCGTGGTGATTCCACTCGGCGATTTTGGCAACATCGGACTCAGCTTCACCTCCCTCACCATGGCTGATATGATAGTCCGCACGGTCAATCAACCCGAAGGAACGGGCGAGTACTTCAGCGCTGGCGATATTGCTGCGGGCGTCTCCTATTCGCGCAAGCTCACCGACCGCTTCAGCATCGGCGTCACCGGAAAATATATTCAGGAAACGATCTGGCATGAAGCGGCGAACGCCTTCGCGATGGATTTTGGGACATCGTTCAAAACCGATCTGTTCGGTGGCATGACCATCGGCGCAACCATCTCCAACTTCGGCACAAAAATGCAAATGATCGGACGCGATACACGACAGTTCATCAGCGTCGATCCGTCGCAACTCGGCACCAACAGCCAGATTCCCGCCGCCATCGAAACCGATTCGTGGGATCTACCGTTCCTGTTTCAATTCGGCGTCGCCACCAACGTCGTGAAGAGCAAGGATTACCGCCTCACTGCTGCCGCCGATGCGCTTCATCCCAGCGACAACTACGAGAGCGTGAACGTCGGGATAGAAGCCGCTTATCAGGACTATTTCTTCGTGCGGACGGGTTTCCAATCGCTCTTTCTCCCTGACGCGCAGGGCGGATTTTCATTCGGCGTGGGTTTCGCGTCGAGTTCGCTCTTGAACAACGCCGCCGTGAAGTTCGATTACGCCTATCGCGATATGGGGGTGCTCGAAGGCGTGCACACATTCTCCTTGAGCGCACAGTTTTAACAACCCCAGACTGTTTGAAAAGTCCGGTTTTACAAGCCTCTGGGGTGCCCTCACCCTTCCCTTGCAAAGGGCAGCGGCGACAAAGTCCCGATCTTGAAAAAGAGAATCCCGCCACAAATTCTTGGGTGGGAAATGTCGGCGAATGGCTGCGAAAATCGCCATGTTCCATAAGGGCAGAACAGTAATGCAAGTGGTGACATTTTTTCTTACTATTATTAAATGAAACGACAACTGCGGCTCATCGTTATTGAAATCGTTTTGTTGGCGGCTGCGATTTGCTGGGCATTTGCCCAGAAAGCGATCATGAAAGAGCTTGAGCCGACGCTTTCGCTCGAAAATCCCAAATACAACGGCGTAGTCGTCGCGAACGTTGGCAAGCGTTCCATCACCGCGCAGGAATTTCTGTTCAGCTATACCTTCGGTCCCGCGTTCACCAAGCGGGAAAAAGATTCGCGCAAACGGTATTTGAATTTTATGGTCTATGAAAAACTTCTCGCTCTTGAAGGGTATGCCCGCCGCCTCGATACATCCGCCCAAGCAGTTCACACACTCGCAGAGATCGAAGGAGATCTGGCAACCGAAGAACTGTATAAAGAAGACGTGCTCAGCAAGGTAAGCGTGACAGAACAAGATATTCAAGAGGGAATGAAGCAGGACCGTAATCATCTCACCGTGCGATGGCTGTATGCGCGGACAGCCGAAGAATGCTCCGCGAAACAGCGCTCGCTTGCCGCAGGCGTTCCCTTCGATTCATTATTGGCGCAGGAACTGCAGAACGGGGTAAATCCTGCCGACCGCTCGATGGAAACGACCGATTTCCAGCTTGCCCGTAAGAATCCGCAGCTCCTGCACGCAGTCGACACGCTTCAAACGGGAGCATACTCGCAACCGGTCGCTGCGAATGACGGTTTCTACATCGTCAACGTGAGCAAACGGTGGCATAATCCCATCGTGAACGAAACCGAAAACACGAAATCGCATTTTGATATCGAACGCGCGCTGGCGCGCGAAAAATCCGACTCGCTTTCCGATCTCTATCTCGCAAAAATAATCGCAGGGCGGCACCCCACCATCATCCGCCAGCAAATCGACATCCTCCACGTCTATCTAGCAAAAAAAATTTTACCGGAGGAGACGTTCAATCAGTGGAAACTCGATGACCGGCTCACCGAGCGCTGGGGACCGCTCAGTGTTACTGACATTGCGCCGTTTAAGAAACAAACGCTCGTGGAGCTCGACGGGCGCAAATTCAGCGTGAACGATTTTCTGGATTGGCACGCTGCCCGTGAAATGAACTTGAAGTTGCCGCAAACATCGCCGCAGGCGTTTTTTTCCTCATTGGAGCAGATGGTTTGGCAGATGGTGCGCGACCGCCTCCTGACCGAACGGGCAAAGAAACGCGGCCTGCAAAACCGGGAAAGCGTTCGCAAGCAATCCGCGTGGTGGAAGGATAAGATCGTGTACCGGCTTATGCGGGAAGCCATCAGCGATTCGATTACGTGCAACGATTCACTCCTGGAGCGTTATTATTCCGATCATCAACGGAACTACCGGGGCGAGAAAGGCGACACGCTCTCCTTCGCCAAAGCCAGGGACGACGTGAGGAGAGATTTTTATTCCGATGCGCTCACAGCTAAATTGTTCCACCGGATTCTTGCACTAAGAAAACAGTATGGCGTAAAGATCTTCGACGAGCAATTAAACAAAGTCGCCGTTGGTGAGGAAAACGATCCGAAAGCCATCGATGTGTACGTGGCAAAAAAGAGCGGCATATTTCCGCGGCAGGCATTTCCCTCCATCGATTACGAGTGGCAGACCTGGGATTGATTCGACGATATTTCGCCAAAGTACAGCTCCTGGCATGGTACATCAGAAATTGAAGATGACGCACTACACATCTCCCGACCCTTCGGGACCGATCTTATGAAACGACGTATCCACGTCTTCATCATTCCACTAGCTGCTTTCTTTCTCACAAGCTGCTCGCGCGAACCAGGGGCGATCAATACTTCTTCAGGCAGCGTTGAATTAACCTATTGGCCTGCACCGAACGTACAAGAAATTCAGCTTGCCGACAGCATGGTGCACGCGTGGAATCGTCTTCATCCCTCAATCCATGTTCGTATGCAGCCGATTCCGGTCAGTCAATCAACCGAAGAAGTTCTCCTCGCCGCAATTGCGGGAAAGACGACACCCGATGTTTGTTCAAACATTTTGCCCGGTGCGCTGCGCGAGTATACGCGAGCCGGCGGTTTAATTGCACTCGACAAATTTCCTGATTTTGATTCCATTGTATCATCACGTACGCCCCGGGACCTTCTTGAAACTTTTCGTTCAGAGGATGGTCATTTTTACCAGCTTCCCTGGAAGTCCAATCCTGTGATGATGTTTTACAATATGCGCATGCTGGAGGAGGTTGGTGTCACAAAGCCTCCGAGAACATATTCCGAATACTTTGCCGTTGCTCAAAAAGTGACGCGCGATACAAACGGTGACGGCCAAATTGACGTGTGGATGGGAGAACGCGATGTCCGTCCAATCTGGTGGCAAAGATTATTTGATTTCTATCCGTTTTATATCGCGGCCTCGGATGGAAAGACCCTTTTTAAAGGAGACACCGTTGCCTTCGGAAATCAATACGCTGAAAACGCATTTGCCTTCTTTCAAAAATGTTATGCCAACCAATATTACCCGAGAACATTTTTCCAGGGCGGGGATCCATTTCTACTTGAAAAAAAGGCGAGCCATATTTCCGGTCCATGGGAGGTTCCAGCGATTCAAAAATTTTGTCCGGGTATGAAATACATGGTTTCCCCACTTCCTGTCCCCGATGACCATACTGGACCTGTGTATACGTACGGTAATTTCAAGAATATTGCCATTTTCAGCAACACGCTGCATCCGGGAGAAGCATGGGAATTTGTGAAGTTTCTCGTCACGGCGGAGCATGACTTGTGCTTGCTGGAAATCACCGATCAAATTCCCGTTCGTGGTGATTTGCCGACAAACTCGCTGTTTGCCGAATACTTCCATCGAAAACCGGTCATGGTGAGTTTTGCCGAGCAAGCTTCCTACACTCGTGATACGGATGCGGCTCCGGATCTCAAAGAAATATTCGATGCCATCTCTCAGGAATATGAGGCTTGCGCAGTGTACAACCGGAAATCACCAAAGGAAGCTGTTCATGATGCTGTGCAGCGAGCACAGGTGATTGTGGATTGGAATCGATAATGGCGCGAAAAAGTCGGAGCGCTTACTGGCTCGTACTTCCCTATGTCATCTATTTTCTGCTGTTTGTCGCCTATCCATTATTCTTTTCATTGATTTTGGTTTTTCATCGCTGGGATATCGTCACCCCGATGCAGTGGGTTGGCTTAAAGAATTTCGCTCGATTGGCCGCAGACAGACTGTTCTTCAAGTCAATCGGAAACACGCTCATCTTTCTTGCCATTCACATTCCGCTGCAGATCGTTATCGCACTTGGATTGGCGCTGTTGCTGAACTCTCGAATCCGTATTCGCGGCTTCTTCAGGGCTGTGTATTTTCTCCCGGTCGTCGTATCAGGAGTTGTTGTGACTATTCTCTGGCAGCAGTTGTATTCCTTCGATTATGGAGTGCTCAATGGAATGTTGACTTCAATAGGATTACAGCGAATTCCCTGGCTCGTCGACCCGGGAGTTGCGATGCCCTCCATTGCAATCATGGCGACGTGGAAAAATGTCGGCATTTATATCGTGTTGTTTCTTGTTGGACTTCAAAATATTCCTCATGAGTTGTACGAAGCCGCCGAACTGGACGGAGCAACGACGGCGAGACAGTTTCTTCATGTGACGCTCCCGCTGCTGAATCCGACCATCATCGCGATTGTCGTGCTCTCGACCATTGGCGGCTTTTCACTCTTCATTGAGCCGTATGTTCTGACCGGCGGCGGGCCGATGCAAAGCACGCTCTCTGCAATGTTGTACATTTATAATCAGGCGTTTTATTTCGATCACATGGGATATGCTGCGACGCTCGGCATTGTGTTTGCCTTCATCATCCTTGCGGTCGTTGTTCTGCAGCGCAAAATCATAGAAGCCGAGTCGATATCATGAAACAAGCGCTCAAATATTTGCTGCTCGTCATGGGTATGCTGGTGTTTGCATATCCGTTTTTATGGATGATCGCAGGTTCCCTCAAGCCTGAATTAGAGATTTCGAACCTGAAACTCTGGTCCCCGAATGCTTCCATCGCGAGCTACGTGCACGTCTTCACGAGAATTCCGATCGGTAGAGCGTTTGTCAACAGTCTCATTGTTTCTCTCTCGGTGACGACGTTCGTCGTGGTGTTGAGCTCAATGGTAGGTTACGCGCTTGCGAAGTTAAAATTTTTTGGTAAAGAGGCACTGTACCTTCTCGTGTTGTTCACGATGATGATTCCTTTTCAGATCACGCTCATCCCGCAGTATGTGCTGATGGTAAAGCTTCGCTGGACGGATACGTATCTATCATTGATTGTCCCTTCCATGATGAGTGGGTTGGCCATTCTATTGTTCCGGCAATATTTCAGAGGAATTCCCGACGCGCTCATTGACGCCGCAAGGATCGACGGATGTTCGGAGTTTGCCATTCTTTTTCGAATCATCTGGCCTCTCTCGCGTCCGGCGATCCTCACCGTCGCAATTCTGACGTTCATGGCAAGTTGGAACGATGTCCTCTGGCCCCTCATCGTTGTCCGCGAGCGCTCGCTCATGACGATGCCGCAGCTTGTCACAATATTCGTGACAGGCGGTGAGGCAGAGTCGCAGCTTGGATCACTGCTTGCCGCGGCGACACTTCTTGCACTCCCCGTGATCGTGGCGTATGCATTCTTTCAGCGGTATTTTATTGAAAGCATGGCATCAACCGGCATCAAAGGATAAAACGATCTTCTTATGGAGTATCCGTCCTATAGCTATCCCGTTGAGTCGTTGTACACATTCGAGAAGTTTGTAAAACTCGCGAAAGGACAGACACTCTTCATCCGCATTCCGGCGGAGCAAACCGTTTCTCAAGAAAATACGTTTGCCGTGCACCCGTGACGTACCGGACGATATTCATTGCTCTTTGTTTCCTCTTTGAGGTCATGGTCGTTCAAGGACAGGGCCAATCTCCGGAAGACAGCGGGTTGGCATATACATTCAATGGACATTACGGACAAGTCGAAGTTGGAGGAAGATACGTCGGAGCAGAATTTCATAACAGCCGGCCTTTGCCTTCACGCATCAGCTTCTACTATCCCGTCGCCAACAGTGTCGACCTCAGCACGGATTACTGGAAGCGTGATGAATCTCAGCCGATGTCAATCGGTATTCAGATTGGGAACAAGAGGCGGCACTGGATAGGCAGGGAGCCGTGGTCGTATACCGTGAGTCCACATAAAGTAGTTTTTCGGGAGCAAGAAGATGCGGTTGAGCATTCGGTATCATATGAGTTTTGCCTGAATGAACCTGCCATGGTATGCAGGTTTACGGTAAAGAACATTTCACCTCAACCGCAAGAAGTAACTGCCTGCACATTTCTGAAAACCATTCTGCGAACGTGTCAGACGTACGCACGAAAAGAATCAGCCTGGACATCAATCAACCGTGCACGGAATACGATCCAGGTTGATTTCGACGACCCCGAGACCGACCGGGCCAGCATATTCGTTCAGAACGTCGGACTGCAACCAGTTTCATGCGTTACTGATGCGTCTGAACTTAATATGTCCGATACGGGGACATCACAATGGATTTCTTCGACCGCCAGACTTTCCGGGTCGCCGGAAATGAGCAAGAAGCATCTCCCCGTCGCAGCATTCGAATATCATCAAGAGATGAAGCCGGGAGGTACGCTTTCAATTATTCTCGTTATCGGTAGTTGCAAGCGGTCTGAGGTCGGGAAAATTACCCGACGGCTCACTTCATCATGGGAAAAGGAAGTAAAAGCGTACGATGAATTGGTCGTAAGGAAATCTGAGATGGAAACGCAATTCAAAACGAATGACCCCGTTCTCGATGCCTCCGCCATCTGGGCGAAAGGGATTCTCACCGCAAACGCCCATTACATTAATACCCGGATTGTGCCGATGCCCTGCCCCGCCGAGTACAATTTTTTCTTCACCCACGACCTGTTAATGACAGACCTCGGCGCGGTGAACTTTGATGCAGCTCGCGTGAAGAAAGATTTGCTCTATGTCGAGTCGCTGGCAAGAGACAACATCATACCCCATGCATACTATTGGAAAGACCATGGGTTTACGACGGAGTATTGCACGCCGGATAACTGGAACCATTTTTGGTTTATTATCGTCACGGGCGCCTATCTCCGCCATTCGTTGGATGAAGTGACGGTTCGCAAGCTGTATCCGCGTGTCAGGAAAAGTCTTGAGGAAGTCTTAACACAGCTGAAGCCCGACCATCTGATGTACGCTTTCCGTCCGGACTGGTGGGACATCGGACATATCGAAGGTCCTCGTGCGTACACGACGGCCCTCGCGATACGTTCCCTGCGCGAGTATCTCTATATATCATCGTTTCTTCACGAACGAACACAGAAACTGAATGAATATGAGTCGCTTGCCGATTCAATGCAATACGCCCTCACGCACCGGCTATGGGACGACCGGATGAACTATCTGGTCAACTACAACGAGGGTAAAAAAGATGAACATTACTACATGGGTTCACTGGTGCCGGTCGCTTACGATTTGCTCGATGCCGAACAGGCACAAAAGCTTGTGCGGACTGCAACTGAAGAATTGCTCGATAGAATAATCGGGGTACGGACGGTCATGCCGCCGGATTTTCATACCCGCGAGGCAATTCAGTTTTACAGGTTTGCCGGCGAGGAAGCAGGCAAGCCATTCTTCTACGCAAACGGCGGTATCTGGCCTCATGACAATGCATGGTATGCGATGGCATTGAATGAAATCGGTAGTCGTGATGAGGCGCTCAAGTTCGTCAAATCAACGATGACAATTGATGGAATCATTCACAGCCCCCGCGGTCAGCCCGCCATGTATGAGTATCGTTATGATGATTCAACCTCCAGTGAATATGGAATGGTTGACAAGCCATGCTTTCTGTGGGCGGGAGGGTTTTATCTTAAAACGTTGTACACGCTTTTCGGGGTCCGCGAAAACGAATGGAATCTTTCATTTGAATCTTCCCTCCCTTCAGGCTGCGATTCTGTCGCGTATACTCTCACAAACGGGAATTCGAAAAGATTTGTTCTCTCCGGCAATGGAAAATATCTTGAGTCGCTGACATTCGGTCGGATTTCAGTGCCATCGCTCGTTTTGCCGATTGAGTACGCACGGCAAACTCAGACCTGCGTTGTAAGATTCGGCATTCCGAAACAGCCGTACCTCAAGTCTATCAACGCGACTGTAGAGAAGGTGATTTATGAGCGAACAAACGGAATCCATTGCGAAATAGAATCGTTTCACGGACACAGGATTACTGCGGTTGTTATTTCTCCATCCATGCTCAAAAAGGTGGAGGTAGATGGAGTTCCTGTTTCAGCTGTACGCACCACAAAGCAACCTGACGGAATCTTTGAAAGCGATATTCGGTTCAATGGTGCAGACACGAGACAACTTCTCCGGATAATATTCTGATTGATACTATGAAGGTTGCTCTCTTCGAAAAAGCCGGTGTGTTGAGTATTACGACGAAGCCTCTTGAAAAACTTCAACGAGGTGAAACACTGGTAAGAGTTGATGTATGCGGTGTTTGTGGAACCGATGTTCATATTGTCGAAGGTACATCGCGGTCGAGACCGCCGGTTGTGCTTGGACATGAATACGCGGGCGTTGTGGAAGATGTTGCGGAAGATGTGGAAGGAATGAGTATCGGTCAGCGCGTCGCCATTGACCCCAATATCTCCTGCGGTGCCTGCTTTTATTGCCGTCGCGGACTTGTCCATCTTTGTTCCAATTTACGTGCCCTCGGAGTTGATATCGATGGCGGGATGGCGGAGCACTGCATAGTTCCGGTAAAGCAATTGTATGAAATTCCCGGAACTTTCTCCCTGGAGGCAAGTGCATTCATCGAGCCGATCTCCTGTGCGATCCATGGGATCGATAAGGCAAACGTCACCATCGGAGACACTGTTGTGATTCTTGGTGGGGGCACAATCGGACTGATTATGCTTCAGCTTGCAAGAGCAGCCGGAGCAACGGCGGTTATTGTTGTCGAGCCGTTAGAACGCAAGCGTCATATCGCGAAGCTCCTTGGAGCGGACGAAATCGTGGATCCGACAAAACAAGACCCCAAACTAGCAGTGTTCGACCTCACCCATGTCGGCGCCGATGTTGTGATTGAATGTGTCGGTAGGGCCGAAACGATGCGGCTGGCAATCGAGCTCGCACGCCGCGGCGGGACAGTCGAGTTTTTCGGTGTGTGCCCGGTCGGACAGACTATTCCTGTTCAACCAAATCAGGTGTATTTCAGGGAGTTGACCATTGTCGGCTCGTACGTGAACCCCAACACTTTTTCGCGGGCGATTGCGGTATTGCAGTCCGGGCATGTTCGGATCGACAAATTTCAAGTAGATAAGTTTCCTCTTGAGGGTGTGCATGAGGCTCTCGCATATCAGCGGGACGGGAAAACAATTAAAAGCATCATTCAGCCGAACGCATGAGCGCCGTCAGGACGATAACGTGCATTGGTGAACTGCTTGTAGACTTTATTTCTACGCAACCAGGCGCCGATTTACTTGAAGCGACCGGTTTCACAAAATTTGCCGGAGGCGCTGCCGCGAACGTTGCCGTCGGCCTGGCAAAGTTGGGCGTTCGTTCAGCATTTGTCGGAAAGGTTGGAGACGAGCCTTTTGGAAAATTCCTGTCGACGCAGCTTCGTCAATATCGTGTGGATGTTTCGGGACTTTGTTTCGATAAGGAACACAGGACACGATTGGCATTTGTGGCTTTGACCAGGTCCGGAGATCGAAGTTTCGAGTTTTGGGAACGGTATCCTGCGGATGAACAGCTCCGGGGGTCGGACCTGAACACTCAACAGATTGCAGACGCAGACATCATTCATGTCAGTTCATTCCTGCTGATTGCCGAGCCGTCCCGATCCACAATGCTCAATCTTGCGAAGAAACTTCATAGACGCGGATGCACCATTTCCTTCGACCCCAATCTTCGATTGCCGCTCTGGAAATCTCGTGCTGAAGCAAAGCGAGTGATGATCAGGATGGCTCAATCGAGCACCATTCTTCGATTGAATGAAGAGGAGGCGCAGTTCCTGACAGGTCTTCGAGATTGCGGACTCGCCGCCCGGAAGTTACTTTCCTTAGGACCGCAGCTTGTAGTTGTGACCCGCGGGGCTAAGGGCTGTTGTGTCGTGACAGAACGCTCTTCGATGATGGTCGGGGGTTTTCGTGTACATGCGGTCGATACCACCGGATGCGGCGACGGATTTATGGCCGGACTGTTGCATGGCGTGGTGAACATTGAATCCGGGGTTGACGATCTTTCGACGGATGAATTGCGCCCGATGTGCATGCATGCGAACGCTGTCGCCGCACTGACAGCCACAAAGCCTGGAGTCATTGCCGCGTTGCCAACTTCTGCAGAAGTCAAACGATTTTTATCAAGGCAAGAACGTTCGTGGTGAAAAGATTCGTGCACATAGTATTGTCGCTTTGTCTTCTTGTGGCTGCGGGGAGCGCACAGGACAAAGGGTCGCTCGTCAACTTCAAACACCTGGAGCACCTTACCGAGAAGATTGAATTCCTCGGTGATTCCGTCAGCATCGTTCATGTATATTCAAACTCCCCGGCCTATGAGTGGACCGAAGCGGGCAACGAGGGCATTGCCTGTGTCGATGACGCCGCACGCGCTGCAGTCGTGTATCTCCGTCGTTTTGAGCTGACAGATGATGAAGGAAGTCTCGAACGGGCGAAATCGCTCCTGAAGTTTGTGATGAAGATGGAAACAAATGACGGCATGTTTAACAACTTTATTTTCAAGGATCATTCTGTTAATGTGACGGGGAATACGAGTACCACGTCATTCGGGTGGTGGGCTGCACGCGGTGTTTGGTGCATGTCGCTCGGATATCGAATCCTCAAGGACCGTGACCGGAACTTTGCCCTGCTGTTGAAAAACCACATTGAGGTGACCTTCCCTCACATTGATTCGCTTTTGCTAAAGTACAACGAAGTGAGGGTCAGCAAGGGGTATCGCATCCCCCGATGGCTCTTGTATGAATCAGGAGCGGATGTGACTTCGGAGTTGCTGCTCGGCTTGATCGAATATTACTCTTCAACCCGCAGTGGAAGGGTGAAAGGCTTCATCGGGAAACTGGCAGAAGGTTTGATGGTGATGCAGGATGGCGATATACGAACGTTCCCGTACGGGCTTCATCGTTCATGGCAAACGATGTGGCATATGTGGGGGAACGGCCAAACGCAGGCTCTTGCTGCCGCCGGGAAACTTCTGGGCAGCAAGAAGATGATTCAGTCGGCCGAGCGGGAAGCCGAAGGATTTTATAGCCGATTGCTCATTGAGGGAAGTGCAAGGGAGATGGATGTTTCCGATTCAGGGAAGACGCAGCGCTACGAACAAATTGCCTATGCCGTGTGTCCAATGACTGTCGGATTGATCCGTCTGTATGAAGCAACCCACAAAACCCGGTACTTGAAAATGGCGGGGTTGGGGGCTTCCTGGTTTTTCGGAAATAATTCTCTTCATCAAGAGATGTATGATTCGACAACCGGAAGATGTTTTGACGCGATACGTGATTCGATGACCGTCAACAAGAACTGCGGGGCTGAATCGGCCGTGGAAGCGTTGTATGCGCTTACCGAGCTGGTACGGTATCCTTTGACGATAAAATATCTTCATTTTCAGAAGACGAAACGGCAAACGACGTCAAGATACGTGTATGCCCTTTTCACAAATGATTCCCATGCTGAAGTGACGGTTGCCATAGATGTAAAGAAGTCAATGCTCCTAGTTTTGGATGGGAATGATAGTGCAATATTTCAAAAAAAGCTCGTTCAAACGGAATGATTGTGACCGCATGAAAATTCTCATCCTGCAAGTTCGAAGAATCATTATATTCACGGCTCTCATTTCTTCGACGACGTTTCCCCAACAGATTACCATTCCAAGAATTGAGCTGATGCCAAACACGCCAGCACCGTACTTGATGCGGAACTGGAAACAGGTTGCGCTTGGGTACGATTCGCTCGTCTTTAATTTCAATCTCCCGGGTGAGTTTTTGCCGCTCGTCTGGCTGAATACAAGTCCTGTCAATTATCCCAATCACAATAGCTTTGGATTGAATACGGTAGTTGGGACAACAGCTCCATCTTCCGCAGAGGCGATTAATTGTTTGCCTGCTGTGATAAGCGCCACTCTCGTCGGTGTGGACAAGAGTAATCAAAACGGGGTCAACTGGCCTTTGATGTGCGAGGAATGGTTTAACAAACGCCCTTCACAAAATGTCTACAAGAATCATCCTGTTGATGATACTGGGGATGATTGGTGGTACGAGACAATGCCCAATGTCTTCTTCTATCAATTGCAGTCTTTCTATCCCGGCACCGGCGATTTCAATTATCAGGTCACAACTGTGGCAGACCGATGGCTGCAGGCACTGTTGGCGATGGGAGCGAGCGGGACCCCGTGGCAAATACCGAACATGGATCATCGAGGTTGGTATCTGCAGACAATGACACCGGAGGATCAAAGCGTTCATGAGCCTGAAGCAGCAGGAGCAATCGCGCTGCTTCATTACAATGCGTATGTGATAACCCGAAACGAAACGTACCGCATCGGCGCTGAATGGGCGATGGAGTTCCTCAACAGCTTGACCACGAACCCGGCCTACGAGCTTCAGCTTCCGTATGGAACGTATCTCGCAGCGAGAATGAATGCAGAACTGGGAACGACGTACGATGTTGAGAAGATGGTCAACTGGTGTTTCAACGTCGGACCTCTGCGCTCGTGGGGAGCGATCGTCGGAAACTGGGGCGGATACGATTGCAGTGGACTGATTGGAGAGGTGAACGGAGTCAACGACTATGCGTTTTCCATGAACACGTTCGAACAAATCGGCGCGCTCGTGCCGATGGTTCGGTACGACAGCCGTTTTGCAAGGGCCATCGGTAAATGGGTGCTCAATGCGGCAAACGCCGGGCGGCTTTTTTATCCGAATTATCTTCCGCCGAACAATCAGGATAGCAGCTACCGGTGGGCGCAGCAATACGATCCAAACTCCACCATCGCCCACGAGGCACTCCGCCAATCTAATGGCGTGAACCGCCCGTTTGCCACGGGCGATGCAATAAGCGGCGGCTGGGGATTGACGACACTTACGCTGTATAGCTCTTCGCATGCGGGTATCCTCGGCGGCGTGATCGATACAACAGACGTACCGATGATTCTAAGGCTTGACGTCCGGAAAACAGATTACTATCATTCCTCTGCCTATCCGACATACCTGTATTTCAACCCCTACAATTCCGGTAAGGCCGTGACGATCGATGTGGGCAGCGGTCAACATGATGTGTATGATGCTGCCACGCATCAGTTTGAGCTTACGGGTGTCACGGGGCAGACATCGCTTTCCATCCCTGCGAACTCAGCTTTGCTGGCTGTGATCATTCCGTCGGGTGGAACGACGACGTATGACCTGGAAAAGACGCTCGTGAATGGAATGGTCATTGATTATCATTCCGGCCGGCCGGTTGCAAATTATCCGCCAAGAATTAAAAGCTTGATGGCAAAAACTTCGACTGTTTTTCGCGGAGATACTGTCGGACTTTTCTGTACTGCCGTCGACCGTGATAACGATACGTTGAGATATTCCTGGCAAAATCCTCGCGGAACGATCCTGGATACCGGACTGCAGGTGCGATGGATTGCTCCCATGACGCAAGAGGTCGATACGGTCACGTGCATCGTCAGCGACGGGCATGGTGCGCAGGATACTGCAAGAATCTTGCTGAACGTTGTCGCATCAGTGAACTCTCCGCCGGTCATCAATCGGCTTGTGGCTCTGCCACGAAAAATCAACGTTGGAGCAACAAGTCACATCACCTGTTTTGCGACAGACCCTGATGGCGACACTCTTTCCGTTCAATGGTTTTCATCCGCAGGCTCGATCACCGGCACGGATACTACAATCGCCTGGACCGCCCCGGCGTCCGCGGGGAATTATTATGTCTCTTGCCGCGTGTCCGATGGACATGGAGGAGTGGCGGCCGACAGTATCGGCCTGGAAGTTCGTGACCTTTCCCAACCTCAGAGCGGACAACTTGTTGCAAGCTATCCCTTCGATGGGAATGCCCATGATACAAGCGGTTTCAACAATAACGGCTCCGTGATTGGCGCTGTGCCTGCGCTTGACCGCTTTGAACATTTGAATGGTGCATATTCTTTCGACGGGGCAACGAGCTACATCGATGTGCCAAACTCTTCAAGTTTGAATTTTCAACAAAGCATAACGGTCAGCTTTTGGATGTACATCGGCGCATTTTACAATCGGGAGCAATATCCCATTTCCCACGGTAACTGGCAAAGTCGATGGAAGGTCTCAATCTCAAACAATCATTTACGGTGGACGGTCAAGACGAGTGCCGGCACCAAAGACCTCGACTCTGAAACCGAATTGAAATTGGACACATGGTATAACGTGACCGTCACTTACAACGGTTCGGATTTTGAGGTCTGGTTAAATGGTTACCTCGATGCGTTTTCTTCGTGGTCCGGTTCAATCCTGACGACATCAATTGATTTGACGATCGGGCAAGACCTTCCCAACGATCAAAACTATAACTTTCGCGGCATCCTGGATGACGTCCGTATTTATAATTACGCTCTTTCCCCTCAAGAGATCGATACTCTTGCCGGGGTTACTTCAGTTGAAGATCATTCCAGACTGACGCTGCCGGTACGTTATTTCCTGGACCAGAATTATCCTAATCCATTCAACCCTTCGACAAGAATTGATTACGGGCTTCCGGAACGCGGGTACGTGAAATTGCAGATTTACGACATCCTTGGCAGAGAAATCGTAACGCTTGTCGATGGAATTCAGGATGCGGGGTTCAAGTCGGTAACGTGGAGCCCCGGCGACTTTCCTAGCGGAATTTATTTTTGCAGACTATCGACTCCTTCATTTCAACAAACAATAAAGCTTGTGGTTCTTCGATAAACGATGAAAACAATTAATCTCGACGGCACATGGAAATTCAAAGCGATCAATAGAACTACGACACTTCCGAAGTCGTACCGGAGGGTCGCCCACTGGATGGAGGCGAGCGTTCCCGGAACAGTTCACACCGACTTGCTTGCGAACAGGGTCATTCGCGACCCATTTTACCGTATGAATGAGCTTGAGGTGCAATGGGTAGATTCGCAGCAATGGGTCTATCGAAAAGACTTTGACGTTCCATCAAGTTTTCTTGAAGAAGATATGGTCTATCTTGCCGCAGAGGGATTGGACACGTATGCACGGACTACGTTGAACGGGACAATGGTTGCAACAACCGCAAACATGTTTGTTCCTCACGAGTTTGAAGTGAGAAAATACTTGCGGAAGGGAAGGAATCGGATAGAAATCCTTTTTGATTCTCCCTCGGAGCGCTCGAAGGCTCTCGAGAGGAGGTATGGAAGGCTTGAAGTCTCGTCGGAGTCTCACCGCGTGTACGTAAGAAAAGCGCAATACTCGTTCGGCTGGGATTGGGGTCCCAGGCTAACGACGTCGGGGATCTGGAAAAATATTTCACTCCGTGCGTTTCGCCACGGGCGATTGGAGAATCCCTTTGTGAAGGTTCTTTCCGTAAGCAACACGCAGGCTGTTATCGAGGTGTCGGTGGATGTACAACGATACAAAGGCGTCCCCATGTCGCTGCACACATTTATTGCCGGCGATAGTTGTTCCATGGAGCACGAACTACGCGTGAAAAGCTCCCGTGTGACATTCAAGGTTCACATTCCCCGTCCGCAGCTTTGGTGGCCCAACGGCTATGGCGAACAGCCGATGTACAAAGTCGTTCTGACTCTTCTCTCTGCAGGGGAAGAGCTTCATCAGCTCGAGGTCCCGTTTGCGATCCGGACAGTGAAATTATTGCAAAGGAAAGACAAAGAGGGAAAATCGTTTATCCTTGAAATCAATGGAACAAAAATCTATTGCAAGGGGGCAGATTGGATACCATGCGATAGTTTCATTCCTCGAATTCCAGACTCAACGTACGAGACACTGCTTCGGATGGCGAAGGATGCCCACATGAATATGCTGCGTGTGTGGGGAGGGGGAATCTACGAGCAGGATGTTTTTTATGGGACTTGTGACCGGTTGGGATTAATGGTATGGCAGGATTTCATGTATGCCTGCGGGGAGTATCCTGCGCGGCAATGGTTTTTGAAACAGGCAAAAGAAGAGGCTCAGAAAATTGTCAAGAGATTGCGAAATCATCCCTCAATCGTCCTCTGGTGTGGGAACAATGAGTGTGAATGGTTGTACTGCACCGCACATCCCGATGAAACTCCTGACGACATGACCGGAGCAGAAATTTTTCGAGACATTCTTCCTTCGATTTGCAAGCAGCACGACGGGACGCGTCCCTATTGGCGCAGCTCACCGTTCGGTTCGGGGTTCCCAAACGCCGAGTTCAACGGAAACCATCACCAGTGGAACGTGTGGAGCTACTGGAAGGACTATACGGAGTATGCAAAGTGCAATGCGCGTTTCGTGACGGAGTTCGGATTTCAAGCCCCTCCTGACAGAAAAACGCTGCAGAGTGTGACGCTTCAGGAAGATCGCCGCCCGCAATCGCCGGTGATGGAACATCATAACAAACAAGTGGAAGGAACTGAACGCCTTATTCGTTTCCTGGCAGCTCATCACCGTCTTGCTGAACGCTTCAACGATTTTCTGTATACATGCCAGCTTGTGCAGGCTGAGGCGCTGAAATTTGCAGTGGAACATTGGCGCCGGAGAAAGTTCAAGACGGCGGGTTCTTTATTCTGGCAGCTCAACGACTGCTGGCCGGTGAGCAGTTGGTCGGTCGTCGACGCTGGTTTGAGACCCAAGGCGGCATATTATTTTGCGAAGAAATTCTTTGCACCACTCCTGGTAAGCTTTAAGCAAACAGAAAAAGGTATCGGAGTGTGGATTACCAATGACTTTCTCGAAAGCGTACACGGAGTTGCACGTATTTCACTCAATTCCTTCCGTAGGAAAAATATCTGGTCGAGAAATCTGAGAACGAGCCTTTCACCGAACAGGTCGAAGCGCGTTTACGAAGTTCAACCGGAGGCTTATTCGGACATTGACCATTCAACCCATTATCTTTTTGCTCAATTATGGGTCGACGGTCATTTGGTGTCCGAGAATAGATTCTTCTTTCTCGAACCGAAACATTTACAACTGCCGGAAGCAGATGTACGTTCACGACTGATGAGGCTCCGAGATCACAACTATGTCCTTTCAATTCGTGCGAACACGTTTGTGAAGAATGTTCAGATAGTGATTGATGGAGCCGATGTTTTGTTGGATGATAATTATTTCGATATTGAACCGGGGGGTTCGAAGCAAGTTCGATTTAATTCCGTCCTGACTCTCAGGGAATTGAAGAAGAGGATCAGATTGAACTGCCTTCGGTAATGTCTGATTGCGGGCCGGGGGTTTTGGACTTCATGCCGGCAGAGTGAAAAGTCAACTCAGATCTTCAAGTACTCTATGAGGTCGGTTCGCGAAATTCGCTCCCCGAGGATGACCCTGTCGCGAGTAATAATCGTCGTCGAGGTCGGGCTCTACCGCCTGTCCGCTGGGAGGGAGCTGCCGACCCACCAGGAAGGACGGCTGACGAATCGGAATGGGCAACCTTGTCCGTTTACGAAACGGACTCTACGGCAAACCCGTCGGGAGAACAATAAAAAAGCCGGCCCGCAACAGGCGGACCGGCTTCTTTGACAATGGTACGATGCTGAATGTTACTTCATCAAGAGCATCTTCTTGACGCTTGTGTAGACGGCTCCAACCGAATTCACGTCTGCGGAAACCGGCTGCGCCGCAATCCGGTAAATGTACACTCCGGATGCAAGCCGCGAGGCGTCGAACCTCTGCTCGTGCTGACCCTCATCCATGAGTTGATGGTCGAACAGCGTCGCAACTTCCTGACCGAGAATATTGTAGATTGTCAGCGTCACGACCGACTGCTTCGGCACGTCGAACCGGATAGTGGTCGACGGATTGAAGGGATTCGGATAGTTCTGATACAGAGCGAATTCCTTCGGATGAACCGCGAGGGCAACTTTCCCCTTGCCGGCATTCGCCTGCAATGTGCCGGGGTTTGCTGTCAGGAAACTCACGGCGCTTAACCGGCGGACACCCTTTAACTCGAGATGGTTGCAGCTCCAGCTCACGGTGTCGACACGACCGCTGTCGGCAAACGCGCCGTTAATCCTGTGAACGACGAAGTACACGTCATCGCCACTCATCGGCGTACCGCCGGGACAGGTAAGCCACAGGTTGGCATGGGCCCAGATCGAATCGATCGTCTGGCCGTTGAAGAACGAACTGCTCGTGTCGGCTGAATCCGCCGGCGCGTTGTATACCAGCGATCCCAATCCACTCGGGAATTCTCCCAGCACGCTGGCTTTCAGATTGAGCCCTAGGGCGAGCACTTCCGCGAACAATTTGTCGTCAAACACCTTCGGCGAAAGGCCCTTGATTTGCTTCTTGAAGATCTTCGGGTCGCTGAAACACACAGCCGGGCCCGTATGAAGCATGTTCCCCGTCTTGAAAGCGACAAGCTGAGATTGGGTCGCCGTCTTCCATTTATCGATCAGCACCGACTTCGGACCGGAGGGGGCACCGATCGTCATAGGAAATGCGTGGAGCAGATTCAGGTCGTCTCCGACGTTGGAAAGATCCGGCATCGGCAGCAACAGCTGGTTTCTCAGGATGGCGTCTGCCGCGACGGCCGGTTTGCCCGGCAATGCGCCTTTTAAGACCGGCTTTCCGGAGGTGGTCCATTTGTAGGACATCTTGATCGGTGAACCCTTCAAACCTCTGCCGGAGAACCAGATCGAATCGCCGGCAAGGATCGAGTCGGGGTTCGGGACGTTCACGGACCACATCGTTCTCTTGACGTCGCCTCTGTTGGGTCTGAAGACGACAGTTTCCGTAGAGGCATGGCCATACGCTCGCAGTGTGTCGAGGGGTGCATTGAACGTAAATTCGATCTTTGTGAAGTTCAGGGAAACCCCTTTCGTGACGTTCGGGGGCGGAACCTTCACGACGAACTGGAAGTCCGCCGCGCTCGCCTTGCACTTCACGGATTGAAGAGCATTTGCCCAATCCTGCATCGTTGCAGTGCGGAACGTCGTATCGGTTAGAGCGGCCGAATTCAACCACTGAACGCTTGTCGACTCGCAGTTCGAGACCGAGAAGCCGAAGGTTCCCGAAGCGGGAAAACTCACGGCGTATCCCGGCGGGACGCTCTCGTGCAATGTGTACGAATCCGGAGGCAAGCCCGTGAAACATACCGCCCCGTTTGTATCGGTCTGGCCGGAGAAGGCGTTAGACGGGTTCAAACCGGTCAGGATAAAAGTGACTCCTGACATTGGTAGTTCACCGGGGTCGAGCTGCTGATTGTGATTGCGGTCGTAGTACTTTGTGACGCACAGCGTTCCGCCATGAGCGCGAGTGCCGAAATTGACCGGCGGAATCGTTGCACCGCTCGTGACGGTGATCGGCGAAGGAGCCGTAGTCGTCTGGTCCAAACATGGTTCGGTCTGTTCTGTGACCCCCCATGTTCCGGGGAACATTGTCGCGAAGCTGTACTGGCCTGCAGTATCCGTCCGCATTGACGCTGGATTCGCGCCTGAGGCGGGGGGGCCGACAAGGAATGTCAGACTGTCGAGATGTCCGGCCGCGATACCGTTTGAGTCAAGAAGTGTTACCGCGCCACCGCGATAAGTCTTGCCCGTCTCGAGCGGATCCACTGCATCTCCATCGAGGTCGCCTTCGAGGACGATTTCACCAAAGAGAGTCATCCCTCCAGACGAGGATCCCGGTGGGGGCGTCAGGTCGCACTCGAGAAAAATATCGAAGAAACTCGAAATTGTCTGACCCGAGGTAGAGGGAATCATGCGTCCATCATCGTCGTACAACTTCAAAAGTGACACATGACCGGTGTATTCCTTCAATTTACATGTGACGGTGTACGGGTTGCCGCCGAGCTGGACTGTGGACGTAGAGTGGAGCTCAAAAGCATCCATCTGGGTCGGGATATCCCCGTCCTCAAATTTAGTGCCCTTGACCGTCCCGTCCCAACCTTTGCCGATGCTTCTATAGTCGCTCACATGTCTTCCTGCCTTCTTCCCGGCCTTGGGAGCGAGAGATACCACGTCCTTTCTTTGGTTGTCCATTATCGCTGCTCTTTTTGCATACGTATAGCCGACCGCCGTGCCCTGGCCCGGCGCCACAATGCCGTTTAACCTCAAGCTGAACGAGCCTGTGATCCCGTGCACCGAGATTGCCGGGTTCTGGTTACTGCCAGGGATAAGGCCGACGGCCCGATCCTGCAACCCCTCTTCTCCGGGATCTCGCGAACCGTTACCATTGTGGTCGTTGAACGCCACGCCTGAAAGAGATGGCGCCTGGAAGTTACCGAAGTTGACGTCCGAAATTGAATCGCCGGGAGCCGTCGAGAATCCGTACACGGGCAAGCCGCTGGTTAGGATCCAGCCGGGCTGTCCGTTTTCCAGAACGCGGTACGTACCCGCAGGGACGTTCGTGAAGGCGTAGTTGCCCGACACGTCGGTTCGGACCGTATCGACGATGTTACCCGCTGTGTCTAGAAGAGCGATCTTCCAGTTCGCGAGTCCGGTTTCACCCGGGTCGAGGACGCCGTTGCCGTTCGCATCGAGCCATTTATTGCCGGAGATGGTACCTGCCACCGCAGTATCGAGCTCAATTCTCATCGCAGACGTCGAGGGTGACCATGTTGCACCGTCATCGAGGCTTATCTCGGTAAAGATATCAAAGAAAGCGCTGCATGTGGATGCGCCCGGCTTGCCGGAAGAGGCACTCGAAACAACCATTCCCTTCGAAGGCAGTGTGGGACTTTCACGCAGGCGAAGATGCGATAACGTCGGGCTTTCGCGCAGGCGAATTTTCGTCGAGTCTTTTTTGACCTCAAGGTAATACACATTCCCCGTAGGAGTGCTATCGGCGGCAGTGACCTGGAGTGCCAGGCTGACGTCTAAAAAGACATCGAAAAAGGAATTGCCGTTGTCGAGCGACAGTGTCGCGCGACAGGTTGCATCAGTCATAGTCAGCGCGCTGCCGCCGGACGGCGGAAGAGCGAAGCCCTTGGCCACGTTAAAGAACGAAACCCGGGCCATCTGCGTTCCGTCGGCGAAGAGACCGTTTCCACATGTCTCATTGCTCTTTGCCCATAGCCCGCCTCCGGACGAACTTAATGCACCCGATGGGGCAGGGGGAGCCAGAAGCTGCTGTTCAATTCGGACGGAGTCGTTCGAGGGCGACCATGTTGCACCGCCGTCAAGACTGATCTCCGTGAACACATCGAAGAAACTGCTGATCCGGAAGCCACTGCCATTCGGTGTCACGGTGTGGCGGCCGAGGGACGCTTTCGAGGGACTTTCCCTGAGCATGACAGTTCCGGCGCTGCCGAGATTGCCGCTCAGGTCAAGGGCGAGCATCTCCTGGTCGAAGTCGCGTTCCTGTCCGTTATCTGAAGAGTGCGACATCCGGACGGTCTCGTGACCGGTCATGTGAATATCTGTCATCGGCAATCCGGGTCCGAATGAGATCTGCATATCACAATCCACATCGGTGTCGTAGACTTGCTGGGTGCCGAGAGCGGGCAGAGCAAGCCGGGCCGAAGATGAACCCGCGGGGCGGGATAACATGGTCCATTGGTATGACATGCCATTGCTCCACGTCGGGGGTGGCGTTCCCTGTGGGGGTGGCGTCTGAAAATCAACATCCCCGTCGGAAGGCCAGAGATCGTCAAAATATGTTGCGACCGGCAAGCACGCCTGAGTCGATCCCGAAGAGGCAGGAATCGTGTCGGCGTATGCGAGCGTAAACGGAGGTTGAGGTGTCCAGGTCGAACCTCCATCAAGACTCAGTTCTGTAAAGACGTCGAAGAAACTCGATACCATGTACCCGCCACCGCCCGAGGCACGGACGCTCGTCCGGCCAAGGGAGGCTTTCGAAGGGCTCTCACGAACCATGACGCCGCCGGGGAGCGTTCCCCCGCTGATGTCCAGTTGGAGCATTTCGGCGTCAAAATATTGGGTCGCCCCATCGTCGAACGTGTGGGTGTAACGTACGGAACAGGCGCCGTTCGATGAACGCTGGAGGCCGCCGAACAAATAGAGCACGTCGCATGAAAAGGAATTCGTAACGGAACTGCCGACCGGGGGCATCGGAGGAGATGATGCAAGGTCCGTCACCACGAGGTCCGGATGACCGTCACCGTTCAGGTCGCCGATGGAAATTCCCGGAGGTGAGACAACATCGCCGGCAATGTCCGGTACAAAGGTGGGAGTCGGTTTTGTTTCGAGTCTGACAGAGTTATCTGCCGGCGTCCACGTCGCGCCGCCATCAACACTTAGTTCGAGAAAAACATCGAAGAAACTGCTTACAGCGTATCCCTTGGTCGGGGATTCCCTCAACTTCGTTTGCCCCGTCGAGTGTAACGTCGGACTTTCGCGAAGCATGAGCGGTTGCCCGCCGCCGGAGATATCCAGTTGAAGCATCTCGGTGCTGTAGGTTTGAACACCTCCCGAGTCGTTCGTAAGCTGCATGCGCATGCTCGCGGCGACGGCCGGGTGCCACCTGACTGTCCCTCCGCTGTTGCTCGAGAAGGAAGCGCTCGCCTCACCGTCGAAACGGAGGATCGAGACAGTGCCTTTTAGAGGTGCTTCTTTCCTGGGTGCTTCTTTCCCGGAGGACGCGGAAAAGTCGAGTGAGAGATCTGTGAAGACATCAAAGAAACTGACGCTGTGAAACGTCACCGGGTGGTCCGACGGATCGAGCATCACGGTGCCGGGCACCGGGAGCGAATCGTCCGGAGAGATCACCGGCGGCACGTCCGATTGCGCCAGCGCCGGAAGGGCAATGGCGAACAGAAGTGCGAAGAATGTGAAGATGTGTTTCATGAAGTACTCCTTTTATTAAGTGGATAGTTAGTTTGTTTGGTGTTTTTCTAATCTCAATAGATGTCACGGTCTCCGCCGACGAGATTGGCGGGCAGTCGCACCGTGACAGAACTCTAATTCAATCACCGGCTTTGCTTTGTTTCTTCTGATTGCGTGCCGAGGACAATCCGTCGTGTGTCGACAAACCTCTCGCCGCCGTTCTCGATAGAAAGGCGGTAGAGATACACTCCATTTGTGTACCCGCGGGCTATAAAATCCACCGCGTGTGTTCCGGGCCCGAAAAGCTGCCCGTCAATGAGTGTGGCAAGCTCCCGGCCTTCCGGGTCGAACAGTGCAAGCGTTACCCGGGCCTCTCCGGGTAAGTCAAATTCGATCCCCGATGGTTTCAAGGGATTGGGATAAATGAGCCGTGACGAAAACTCGTTTTTGATACCGTGCTCCTGTGGTCAGATGGAGATATTAAGACAAAAGACTCTGATTTAATACTGGTACAACATAGGAATAGATGGGAAGAACCACAATCATGGAACCCATGATTTTGAGCATGGAAATACATGATGGCCACCGATTTGGCCAAATTGAAGGGAATTTCGACCGGGGAAATACCGACCGGAAGTTATTCGAGGGAGGTTAGACCATGCCGGATGGCGTACTTCGTCAGTTCGGCAACCGTATAAAGTTTGAGTTTGTCCATGATGTGCTGCCGGTGCGTTTCAATTGTCGGCACGCTGACGTGAAGGATGGAGGCGATTTCTTTGGTGGATTTCCCTTCGGCGAGGAGCTGGAGAACCTCCCGTTCTTTCGGCGTCAGAGAGGGTTCCGCGGCCAATCGCACGCTGGAGAGATGGTCGAGATAGTCCTGGATGACCGGTCCGGTTACGTCGGGACTGACGTAAATCTTTTGCGCCAGCACGGTCTGGATCGCTTGCTGAAGTTCATCGACCGCGCAGTGTTTCAACAGATATCCGGACGCCCCGGCCTCAAGCATCTGAATGACGTATCGCTTGTCGGAATGCATCGACAGCGCGATGATCTTGCCCTCCGGATTATCGGCCAGGATCTGGCGCGTCGCCTCGATGCCGTTCAGGTCGGGCATGGAGATATCGATGATGACGATGTCCGGTTGAAGCTGTTTTGCCAGCGTAACAGCGGCGCGGCCGTCTTCCGCCTGGCCAACGACACTCATCTTGAGTTCGTTCTCGAGAATACTGCGAAGACCCTCCCGCACGATCTTGTGGTCGTCGGCAAGCAGGATTCGTACGCTCATGCCATGCCCTCTCCGTTTGTGTGTAAACTGGTATCGGCGGCAGCGTGTCTCTCGTCTGTCAAGGGGGAAGAGATGGAAACGGTCGTGCCCTTCTCCGGCGACGAATCAATGCTCAACAATCCTCCGAGCGACCCCAGTCGTTCCCGGATGTTGAACAGACCAAATCCTCCGCCAGCCGCCTTGTCAGGGATTGCCTTCGCGTCGACGTCAAACCCGACGCCGTCATCGTGAATGACGATCCGGAGGGTGGAATCCTCGCGTGCTACGCGGACGGTTACCCTCTTCGCCTCGGAGTGCTTGACGACGTTCATGAATACCTCCCGTACCGCCTGAAAGAGAATCACCCTAGCTTCAATTCGGACCGGTTTGGGCCGGCCGTCGTCTTCAACTTCGAAGACGATGGAATGCTGCATCTGGAATTGTTCTGCCAGCCACTCAATCGCAGATTCAAGGTTCAGCTCGTAGAGGATCGGCGGACACAGCTCAAATGTCAGCGACTGGGTGTTCGTGATGGACTGCTCGATGAGCTCGCGCAGTTCCTGCAGAGTTTTTTCCGACATGTCGGAAGAGGTGGATCGTTGAATTGAACGGATTTTCAGTTTGCAGAGGGTGAGCGTCTGTCCGATCACATCATGGAGATAGGAAGCCATGCGTCTCCGCTCGCGTTCCTCCGTTATCGAAAGCTCGGACGTCAGGAGTCGGAGTTTCTGTTCGATCAGCTTCCGCTCGGTGATGTCGGATGCCGTGCCGAGCCGCACGGGCATTCCCTGAAAGTTGATCCGGTCCGACGTGAAGTCCACCCACCGGACCTCACCCGGCTTGGTTACGATTCTGCACTCATAGCGCTGGTGGGTCGAGGGGTCGCCCGATGGTGCGATTTCGTGGCTCGCGACGAGCTCCCGGTCCGACGCGTGCACGATGTCGTTGATGTTTTTTGAAAGGAGTTCACCCTCGGAGTATCCGGTCAAACGTTCCGCTGTCGTGTTGACGAAGAGAATCTTCGCGTGGTGGTAGATAAAAATGGCCGAAGCGGTTGTTTCGGTCACCGTACGGAATTTCTCTTCGCTCTTCTGGAGAGCAATATCGTGATTTCTCTTTCTCACAAGAAGGACAACTCCGAGAGTTATCGCGACCATTCCGAGGATTCCGACGGGAAGAAGGAACAGGGGACGCAGGTAGAGCGGGAGAGGAACGATGAACGTGCCGTCGACTCCCTTCTCGTCGAAGTTCCCGAAAAGACCCTTGGCCTGCACGGTATACGTATATGATCCCGGTTTCACGTCCGTTAAGGAAATTTCATCCAACCGTTGCCACGGCGTCCATGGGTTGTCATCGATGCGCACGCGGGTCATGATCTCCGCGGGAGTCAATTCGGCCCAGTAGGCGAACGCCCGCCATCGGAGGACGATATTGGACTCCTGCCGGAGCGGTTTGTCGAGTACGATGCGCGGGTACGGCGTGGAAGTTAGTTCACGGTGGAGGATGGCGACTCCCTTGCCGCGTGTCCCGACGTACACATGCTCTTTCAAAGGAAGCACCGGCCAGAGGGCAAGATGCGTCAAGCCGGATTTCTCGTCGAACGTCGACCAGACGCCGTTGTGGTAGCTTGAGAGTCCGCCGCGGGTCGCTATCCAAACCCGGCCGTCGTCGTCGCAACGGACATCCCAGATGTTGTTGTTGACGAGCCCGTCGGCCGTGGTGAAGTAATGGATCGAGTCGTTTTTATCGACATACCCCAATCCGCTGCGGTCGTCGTAATCGCCGAACCAGAGCGTGTTCTCCCGGTCGGTCGTCATCGCGAAGACGCGGGGGCCGTGGAGTCCTTCCTTTGGGGTCCAGTGCTTCCATGTGCCGTTTCTGAATCTGCTGATTCCGCCGTACGTGCCGAACCAGAGCGTGCCGTCGCTCCCGTCCGCGAATGAATAAACGCGGCCGTTGGAAAGTCCATCGCGTTCGCCCCACGGCTGGAACCGCCCGTGGTCGAGGCAGTACGCTCCGGGCTGGACTTCGCCGATGGGAGGGTAGAACTTACCGATCCCGAGTGCCCAGAGGCGGCCATGGTGGTCGACGCGGATTTTATGGAAACAAATTCCTCCGGCGTCGTCGCCGACCGGAACGTGGTCCCATCGTTTTCCATCCCATCGGAACAGACCGGAGAACGAAGCCCCGCTTGAAACCCAGACGTTGCCGGCCGTGTCTTCGGCAAGCCCGGTGGCGACATATAACGGCACCCCGTTGACGGCGGAGATTTGACGGACGGCGCCGGACGTGTCGTGGATTTCGATCCCGTCGCTCGATGCGACCCAGATGTCGCCGTTCCGTGTCCGGATAATTTCGTTGACCGAGTTTCGCATATCGGGAGCCGGGTGATTCCAGTAGGTCCAGCGCGAGGATGACCGCCGGTAGAGGAAGAGTCCATGCTGCGTTCCGACCCAGACGTCTCCGTTGTGGCGGAACGCGACAAAAGAGATGTCCCGGATGAGAGGGTTGTTAAACGACGCCGGCGACCATACTCCATTTCGCCGGAGGCGGACTTCGTCTGAAGGATAGATGGCAATGACCTCTCCCGCGTCGCTGATGTCCATTGTTTTGATGTTGTCGGGTTTCTCTGCTTCATTGCGGCGTGGGAGCGCGCGTCCCCCCCATTCCCACAGGCCGCGCTTGCCCGCGGGGAACTGAAGCGCCACAACGCCCGAGCCGTTCCGGTTCTCGACGATGGCGGAAGGACCGAGCGGAGCCGGGCCGGTGCGGATTTTGAGTTTGGGCATTCCGTCTTCCCACCGGTAGATGCCGTCGACGAGGTTGAGCCAGACGCTTCCCGAGCGGGTCCTCGTGATGGTGATTACCCGTCCCTCTGTGGTCGAGCGAGCGGACTGGCAAGGTTCGACGATGCCGTCGCGATAGCGGCAAAGGGTGTTGCCGCGGAGGAAGATGAATTCGTCGTTGCTGACCGACGCCCCGCCGACGTCGGGACCGATGGTGAGCGGCCGGAATCCATCCCGCGTGCCGATGTAGTAATTCCTGCCGTCGCTGACGACGAGGCTATCGCGCACTTCGCCCATGATTCTAAAGAGTGGGCCGGCAGGGAGCCCATCGCCGGTATCCATTGGAATCCACTGGAAGCCATCGAACCAGGCAAGTCCCGCCGCAGTCTGCACCCAGACGGTGCCGTCGTGCGCTTCGATGACGCCGTGAATCTCGTCGGCCGGAAGGCCGGACTCCGTCGTAAAGTGCGCCCAGCGCCACGACTCGCTGAAGTCGTCGGCGGAGGCATATCCCGGACTACAGACCGGGATGCACAGAGAGAGCAGGACAAAGGTTATGAGGGTAAAGGATTTCATTTCGGTGAAAAGGTACTGTTCCGGGCAGTTCGTAGGTCATAATTTAGACTAAATCCGGACGAATATCAAGACGCCCGCAACTTGGCGGCAATCAATGCGACCCAGGCCGCGGTGAGGCACATATGTTCTTAGCGAATGCAAAGGGAACGAGATGGCAATTCGATCTGTTTGTCAATGGAACTGCCTCAGCATACAGGCTGTACGAAGCGCGGGTGATTCTCAACTTGTCATCCAGTTTTCAAAACCAAGAATAGTGTTATAATCTCACACAAAGAGGTTCAATATGAAACATGGTATTGTTTGTTTCTGCTTGCTTTTCATCACTTCAATCCCGGCATTAGCAGTTACCCATACGGTCGCAACCGACGGGTTTGCCTTCTCTCCTGCCAATCTCACAATCACCGCGGGCGATACCATAGAATTTGTTCTCTCGTCGATGCATAACGCACTGGAAGTCAGCCAGGCGACATGGAACGCGAACGGCACAACTTCCAACGGCGGGTTTGATGTTCCATTTGGCGGCGGGGAACTGATCCTCACGAAAAGCGGAACATTCTACTACGTCTGCACCAACCATGTGGGACTTGGCATGAAGGGGACGATTACCGTCGCTTCAGCAGCAGGAGTCGGCGCCGAGCATCCACAACTTCCCGGTGAGTTCGCCCTGGCTCAGAACTATCCCAATCCATTCAACCCGACAACGGCTATTAGTTATCAGTTACCGACCAGCAGTAGGGTGATGCTGAAAGTCTACAACGTCCTCGGGCAGGTTGTGCAAACGCTTGTCGATGGAATGCAGGACGCCGGGTACAAATTTGCGGAATGGAATGCAGCCGCCGTGCCGAGTGGCGTTTACTTCTACCGCCTCGAAGCCACAAGCACCAGCGATCCGGGCAAAACGTTTGTGCAGGTGAGGAAGTCATTGCTGCTCAAATGATCCCGCTCGATGTTGGAGCAGGAATGGTGTTGCTGAAGTAACAGAACGAAGGCTGCACAGTGCCTTGTGCTACAGACTACCGGCACCCGAAGCACTGTTGAAGTACTTAAAAACATTCTTTCAATACACAAGGGGTATCCTGTTCATTCGGATGCCATACCCACCGTGTTGAAAGCTCACAAGGAGCTAGGGCTGGAGTATATGGTCAACAGACTCTTTGGCGCAGCTTGGGAGTGTGAAGTGTTCATACCATCTAACAATCCTGAAGCATTTATTGCATGTAGAAGAACGGATGATTAGATTAATGAGATCATTAAGGACCCGTTATAGTTCTTCAAGGAGAAGCCATGGAAAACATAAAGACAATTGCCCTCGTTGCGCACGATAATTGCAAGAAAGACCTCGTCGAGTGGGTAGACTGGAATTGGAGCTTGCTTCTAAACCACAAACTGGTATGCACGGGAACAACCGGAAAACTGGTGGAAGAGGCCCTGCTGAAAAAGACAAATAAAGGTCATCCGTTGAAACATGGCATTATCAAACTGAGGTCGGGTCCATTTGGCGGCGATCAGCAGCTCGGGGCCATGATCGTTGACGGAGAGGTGGATATCCTAATATTCTTCTGGGATCCGATGCAGCCGCATCCCCACGACGTAGACGTGAAGGCGCTCCTGAGAATATCTGTCTTGTATAACATCCCGACTGCGTGCAATCGGTCCACGGCGGACTTTTTGATCTCTTCTCATCTTATAAAGGAGAAATACAAGCCCGTTCTGAGAGATTTCTCTGCGTACCTTGACAGGAAGGTCGATACGTAACAGCACAAGATAGTGATGCAAACGGTTTAAAACCTTTGGAAGAGTAAGAGGAGGCAACCCACAGGTTGGTGTCAAAGCAAAATCAGGTTGTATTTCGATGTGAAACCATCCCCTTTGCCTCGCCGATGCTCCCGGATTCTGCGTGGAATTTCGTTTGTATTCGGACTATCGCATCTTATTTTCTTGGTGAACGCTCCGAAACGAAACAGATATTCTCACCGTTGACAAAAATCCAGCCGGGTTCCCCGAAGTCGCGCTTTTTCTCCATTACCTCATTCTCAAATCTGACTTGAACTCTCACTGCCGGCCGGGCGACCATGCGCGATGGCATGGTCAACGACCGGAAAAAAAAGTGAAAAAAATCTGACAATTCTCTTGACACAAAAAAAATATTTTTTTATATTACCGCTAAAGTAATCGGTAAAGTAAATCCCCATTCAATGGAACTTCAACGGCCCACTCCAATTGAAAAGAGTCTCTTTATGAGGCTTTGTACGCGCTCCCTTGTGGTAGCGGGTCTTCTATTCCTTCTTCCGATCTCCTCAACGTGCCAGCGCAACGCATCCTCCAACATTCAAGATGAAATTGCTCCGATCATCGCTCCCTTTCAGATGCCGAATTTGCAGCGACCGAATATCCCGGCGCGACAATTTGATATCCGAGATTTCGGCGCACAGGAAGGCGGGGTGGTCAAAAACACAAAAGCGATCCAAATGACGATCGACGCCGCCGCGAAAGCGGGTGGGGGAAGAGTCGTCATTCCCGAAGGCAGGTGGCTCACCGGCGCAATCCACCTTGATAACAATATCGAGCTCAATCTCTCGAAGGGCGCCGAGCTGCTGTTCAGTCAGGATGCCGCGGATTATCTGCCGGTAGTGTTCTCACGCCACGAGGATATCGAATGCTACAAGTATTCTTCATTCATCCGCGCTGAGCGGGAAAAGAATATTGCAATAACCGGTCAGGGGATCCTCAACGGCCAGGGAAAACCATGGTGGGCTCTCAAGACGTCGGGGAAGAATATGGATTCGGTTCTCATCGAGATGGCAAGCAAGGATGTCCCCGTGAAGGCACGGCTTTTCGACGGGAGCGACGGTAAGCAATTGCGTCCGGCGTTCTTTCAGCCGATGAATTGCACAAACATCCTTGTCGAAGGTGTGACATTCCTTTATGGCGCATTCTGGACAATCACGCCAACCTATTGTGAGAATGTCATCATTCGAAAAGTACATATTGTCACGGAGGGCGACTACGGACATACGCCCAATGGCGACGGCGTCGACCCGTCGTCGTGTAAAAACGTGTTGGTCGAAGACTGCGAATTCGACACGGGCGATGATTGCATTGCCATCAAGGCGGGCAGAGACAAGGATGGACTGCGCGTCGGACGGGGTACGGAGAATGTCGTCATCCGAAACTGCCGGGGATTTCGTGGACACGGTGGAGTTGTTGTCGGAAGCGAGACTTCCGGTGGAATCAGAAATGTCTATGCCGTGAACTGTCAGTTCAATGGGACGGACAGGATTGTGAGAATCAAGACGGCTCGCGGAAGGGGAGGCGTGCTCGAGAATATGTGGTTCAAGGACCTCACCGGCGAGGGCATTCTCAACGAAGCAATTCACGTGAACATGCTCTACACCGGTGTGCGTTTGCCGGCGCAGCCGGTCACTCAGTCAACTCCTTCGATTCGCGGTATTCACTTTGAGAACATCACTTGCTCGTCGGGGAAAAGCTATGCCGTCGAGATGCTTGGCCTCCCCGAAATGCCTATTGAGAATGTCTCGCTCGATGGGATTGATCTAACCACGCTGAAAGGTGTAAATCTCTCCGATGTCAAAGGAATCCGGATAAGGAATTGCCGTGTGAGCACGACCATCAGGCCTCTCGTGAACATCACCGACGGCGACGATATCAGCTTCGACTCCCTGACGTTCTCCGACGGAATGGATCGGCTCCTTGCGGTGGACGGAGCAAACTCCCGAAACATTAGAATCCGGAAATCGGGTATCTCGGACATCGACAAAGTTGTAGTTCTTGGGCCAAATGTGTCAAAGGAAGCGGTAAGGATAGAGGAATAATCCTCCTTTTCCGTGCTCTTGAAAGCGCTTTCTTTTCTGATCATGTTGTTGTTGTTCTTTCTATCAATCTAGTGTCGTGTCTCGGAAATATATTGACTAAGTCTTTCGGCTTTTTACCCTCACCCCTTTCCCCTCTCCCGAATTCGGGAGAGGGGAATTGAAGGGGAGAGGGTAGCGAGTGACGTAAAGATCCAAGAACTTATTCAAACTATTTGAGGGACGCGATGCTAGCTTTTCCTGTTTTTTCAAAGCACTGCCATGCTCTTTTCGGAGCATGACTCAGCGTTGAGACGGGCGTTATCGCCTGTTTCTTTCTCAATTTTCAAGAATAGTTTTTCTGAAATCAACGACAATGACCATGCGACGGCATCATTTCCATCCAATCGATGTAAAGGCAATTGTGCATCTTGCCGTGTTGATGTTTTCGGTGTTCAGCATGGTCACGGCCCAGAACAGCGGGAAAATTTCCGGTGTTGTCAAGGATGCCAAGACCGGAGAACCGCTGGTCGGATGTAACGTTACAGTTGTGGGAACCCTTCTGGGCGCCTCGACCGATCTGGACGGATCATTTTTTATTCTCAACGTTTCCCCCGGCAAGTACGATCTCCAGGCTTCCATCATCGGGTATCAAAAGGTGATGCTGCGCGATGCGATCGTGAATGGCGGAAGAACGACCACGGCGAATTTCAATCTTAGCACTGCAGAGTTGTTGCAGCGGGAGGTGGTCGTTGAAGCGACACGTCCCGACGTCGAACCTGAGAAAACCTCCACCAGCGCGATCATCCGTTCGGAGGATGTGCAGACAATGGCCGGCATCCGGGATGTCGGCGATGTTCTGAAGCTCGCCGCCGATGTTACTGACGGACACTTCCGGGGTGGGCGCAGCGGTGAAGAGTATTACACCCTTCAGGGAATGGGAATCGTCAATCCGTTGAACAACACAACGGCATTCCTGCCCATCATGAGTGCTGTTGAGGAAGTCGAAGTCATCACGAGCGGCCTTGGAGCACAGTACGGCAATGCGCAATCCGGCGTCGTCAACATCACCATGAAAGAAGGGAGACCCGACAAGTGGGTCACAAGAGTGGAGGCACGGATGCGAGCTCCTGAGAGAAAGCATTTTGGACCGAGTGTTTACGACCCCGCGGCGAATCCCTATCTTGCGGCTTTGCTCAACCCAAATACGTGGAGCCAGGGAGATCCCAATGCCGGAGGTACGCCGTTTTTCCAGTCGATGGGTTCCGGGTTGAAGGATCGCTACGCGGGAGACACTCTCGTCCAACTCCAGGTCGCACGGACCCTCTGGCTCCTGCAGTCGAAAAGGGATTTGAACAGAAATTACGGAAACGACATTGACCAGTCCATCGAAGCTGCAACAGGCGGCCCCATCGACGACAATATGCGGATGTTCCTCGCGTTCCGGACGAACACACAGTGGCCGGTGTTTCCTACAGAAGAGCCGAATCTCCAGCGTCAGGTCATGGGAAACATTGCCGCCGATGTGGGTAACGGTGCTACGCTTCGTCTCAGCGGTGGTTACGATGAGCAGGATTCGACCCTCTTCCCGAGCTCCAATGGTCTCGGCTATTTTAATTGGATATGGGATAGAATTCTATCAGTCGACTATCAGAAAACGACGAACCTTCAACTGGGAGCACGGTTTACCAAAACGCTCAGCCAGAGCACATTTTACGAAATCAAGTTCAACACACTCTGGACGAGAAGGAGGGTGGGTTCTACGCCCTCGCCAGGGTCCGTGGCAGATTCACTCATTGTCAACCCCAGCAACAGTCAGATTGACTGGGACAAGGTGATCCCGCAGGTAGTCACTTCGCCCGACCAGTTTACGTACCTGAAGGGAGACGATGAATTCAGAGACGAGCTGACGCGTACGCTCTCGTTGGACGCAAATGTCACGAGTCAGGTCACAAAATCCCATCTCCTCAACGGAGGGCTCCAGGCGAACAGCTATCTCCTCGACGTTTCAAACTCCCTCAACACGCGGAGAGGCGCCGGGGGAGCGGTGGAGGATTACAATATCTCTCCATGGGAAGCGGCTGCGTACGCGCAGGATAAGATGGAATTCGAGGGGATGATAGCGAATGCCGGCTTGCGCTTAGACCTGTGGGCTGCCAACATGACCTACTACCCCGATGTCGTGGTTCCCTATCGCCAATATAATAACGCTTATCCCGGCGACACGACTTGGACCTACAACAAGGATCTGGTGCAGAAGAAGAACGCCCCGATACTTGGACGGCTTCAGCCGAGGGTTGGCGTCTCGTTCCCGGTTTCCGTCAACACGGTCTTTCACCTGAACTATGGCGCGTTCATGCAACGGCCGTCGTTCCAATATGTGGTGTCTTCGCAAGTTCAACAGGGGTCCAATAATCCTATCAATCTGGGCAATCCGAACCTCCAACCCGAAGAGACGAACAGCTATGATATCGGCGTCATGGAGGGGCTCGGTTCGG